>Ga0208879_1000071_pt1 | contig 99199 bp, 77 predicted proteins | sample Knorr_S15_td_Bot_FD_185605 | JGI IMG/M metagenome (GOLD analysis project Ga0208879, IMG submission 185605) | Marine microbial communities from Southern Atlantic Ocean transect - Knorr_S15_td_Bottom_ad_5009_LV_A (SPAdes) (version 2) | ecosystem: Environmental > Aquatic > Marine > Oceanic | place...
AAAACACTGCATTTGCAAATGAAGAATTAAACCAATTGTATACTGCTATAAAAAAACTCTCTGAAATTGACAGGGGAATTATCCTGTTGTACTTAGAAGAAAAATCGTACAAAGAAATTGCAGAAATAATGGGAACAAACTCCAATAATATTGGAGTAAGAATTACAAGAATAAAAGAACAATTAAAAAAACTATTAATTTAAGATATTAGTCATGAAAAAAACAATAGAAAGCATTTGGTCAGAAGGGTTTATTAATAAGGACGCCTTAATTTCTCCGAAAATAAATAATCTGTATAACCAAAAATCAATACATACTATCGACCGGTTTAAACGCTTAGGAAAATACAATCTAATCTTCCTAGCAATATTTGCTATCTTTTTATTTATTGCAGGAGTAGATAGTGAAGTTCCTTTAATAGGATCTTGCATTTCTTTACTTATTGTGTGGTTACTTTCAGCAGGATATGAAGAATCTATTAAACTAAATAAGATTGACAAAGGAGAAAACAGTTATGAATATGTAAAATCATTTCACAAGTGGAGAGTAGAGGCTGTAGATAAACTCTCTAAAATATACAAAGTATTTTATCCTGTTTTTGGGATGTTATGCGTACTTGTATTCTTACATTCTCCTGATTATACTTTTCATTCTGAACTTACAAATTATCAGGAAATTATGAATAATCCGGAAACTCTAATACTATTTGGACTCCCAGTTTATTATGTAATTGGAACGATTTTAATTATGATTTTTCTCTTTTTTATGAGTGAACCGCTATACCGCTTAGATATAAAATTAGCTTATGGTAAAATCCTTAAAAAATTAGATATATTACTAGAAGACATGGAAGAATTACGAAAGTAATTAATCCACCAAAAATCCTTGATGTGGCTTTAAACTTTCTCTTAGTTTTGGGACTAAATCCTTTACTACAATCATAAAAGCAATTGCCGTAAATTCGCTTTGTTTTTGGGTGCCAAATTCAATATCTTCAACTTTCTCTCTTTCGGCATATTCCTTTAAATGAATCAGGTGGTGTTCGGCAGTTTTGAGTGCTCCTTCCCCACTAAAATTCCATACTAATTTGGCTTTCATTTATTTTTTGTATTTTTTGTAGAGTTTGATAAGTATCATAAGTAATACCGCTATCCCTACTAAAGAAAGAGTAGCGTAAATCCAAGAAATACTATTTTTCAATACTGCTATAAAAATGATAGAAAACAAGATTAAAGTAGCTACTTCATTCCATATTCTCAACTTCCCTTCTGATGAAGTTATTTGCCCTACTTTCATCTGATTACAGAGTACTTGACAGCTATAAGTATACAGCCATAATAACACCAAAAAAGAGAGTTTTACATGCATCCAATCTTGTTGCAAATACATTGGGTTTTCTACTAGCATACTCACTCCAAAAATAGTAGTTAGGATTGCTGCTGGCCAAGTTATAATACCGAGCAGGCGTTTGCTCATTAAAGTATATTGAGCTTGTAAAATCTGTTTTACGCTTTCTTCCTTTTTTTCTGCTTCTTTGTGGTAAATAAACAACCTGACTACATAAAAAATCCCTGCAAACCAGCAGACCATAAATATAAGATGTAAGGCCTTAAAATGTAGGTAGTCCATTAATTATTTTTTATCCATTTAGCAACAACACTTGCCCAATCGTCATTATCGTTAAGGCAAGGCACAAACTTATAGCTTTCTCCCCCATTATCCAAAAACTGACCTTTTCCTTCCATAGCAATCTCCTCTAAAGTTTCCAAACAATCCGTTACAAAGGCAGGAGTAATAACCGCCAATTTCTTTTTTCCCTGTTTTGCAAAGCGTTCTATTTCCGTATCGGTATAAGGTTGTAGCCAAGGTTCGTTTACCAATCGAGATTGAAATGCATTAGAATAAGTTCCCTCTTTTAATTGAAGTTCCTTTACAATTAATCGTGTGGTTTCAAAAACCTGAAAACGATAGCAAGTATCCATTGGATCAGAACAACAATCTTCAGTAATTACAAATTTTCCGTGCCCTTTACTTTCATCTGCTTTTCGGATGTGACTTTCCGGCAAACCGTGATAAGAAAACAAAATATGGTCGTAATCAAAGTCCTTTAATTGATCCTTAATATTATTTACCATTACCGTAATATAATCAGGATTATTATAGAAAACCGGCAAGAAATTCAAGTCCATATTTAGGAAATTGGATTTCTGTACGGACTTTGCTTTTTCCACCACCGTTTCGTAAGAAGACATAGCAAAGTGAGGATACAAAGGCATAACAAAAACCTCATCCACTCCTTTACTTTTTAGCTCTTCCAATCCTTTTTGTATGGTCATAGAACCATACCTCATTCCTAAAGAAACTGGAACAGTAACCAATTGTTGTACTTTTTTCTGTAACCGTTCCGAAAGGATAATAAGTGGAGAACCTTCTTTCCACCAAATCTTTTTATAGGCGTTTGCCGATTTCTCTGGTCTGGTTCTAAGTATGATTCCTTTCACTAAAATTAAACGGAATAAATAGGACATATTCATTACCATTTTATCCATCAGAAACTCTGTCAAGTACTTTTTCACATCTTTAGTTGAGGTACTATCTGGCGAACCCAAATTGACTAATAATACTCCTTTCATTATATAGTTTTTGAATAAGAACCTACTCCCTTAGTTAATAAAGGGTCAAATTTCATGGCGATATTTCGGATAACCAATCTTCCCATTTCATTTACTTTTATCTCATCTCCATCAATCTCCATCAATCCATCTTTAATGAATTCTTGGAATTTATCCATAGAGAACTCTACTGCTTCATATACCTCAGCAACTGTAATCCCAAAATCTTTTGCAACCACATTTACATCCACATAATAGTTACACATTACCTCATTTATCATCTGACGAACTATCTTGTCTCTATCATTCATTTGATACCCTCTGATAACCGCCAAACCATCTTTTTCAATAAGGTTAATATAGCGTGCTGCATTTTTCTCATTCTGGCTATATGCCGAATGCAATTGTGAAATAGAGGACGCACCAAAACCATAAACCTGCCCAGTAGTTGTACGCGTACAATACCCTTGGAAATTCCTGTGTAAATCTTTATTTTTCAGTGCAATTGCAAACTCATCATGTGGTTTTGCAAAATGGTCCATCCCTACCGCAACATAACCTGCTGCAATAAATTTATCGTATGCATTTTGATACATCTGTGCTTTATCTTCTGGGGATGGAAAACCAATTTCCTCCAATATTTTTTGCCTACTAATAACGGAAGGAACATGTGCGTAAGAAAAGGTTACAATCCTGTCGGTATCCAAAGCAATTGCCTTATCAACCGTATCGTTAAAACTCTCTACAGTTTGCAATGGCAAACCATATACCAAATCGATATTTGTACCAGTAAATCCTTCTTCTTTTATTTTATTGATGATATCTCCAATCGGTAATTTTGGTCCTTTTCGGTTGATAGCATCCAATACATCTTGCCTAAAATCCTGAATACCAATCGAAATCCTGTTGAAACCAAACTGCTTTAACAATTCAATATGTTTGAATTCAAAATAAGCAGGACTACACTCAATTGCCATCTCATAATTATCCGTAAAAGTAAAACTCTCTTTTATCGCATTTGTAATCTTTTCAATGTGATTATAAGCAATTGCGTTTGGTGTACCTCCTCCCCAATGCACTTGGGTTAACTTTCTGTTTGGATCAATGTCTTTTGCAACTAATTTTATTTCTTTAATGATGGCATCTACATACCTATGTAAGAAAGGTTTTGTAAAACCTGTTTCAGTTGTACATCCACAAAAATGACACAATTGCGGACAAAATGGAATGTGAATATAAACCGAAATACTTTGCGGATCTTCATCATTCGAAACAATAACAGAATTCTTCAAATCCTCATTTTTATACTCAGGAGTAAAGAAAGTTGCAGGAGGATAAGAAGTATATCTTGGTCCTGATTTATTGTACTTTTTTAAGAATTTATCGTCTATTTTCATTTTATCTATTCCAGTTTGTTTCTTTAATCCAATCCACTACAAATTTGGCTTTTTCCATTTTAATATCTGGTAAAAATCCATGTCCTAAATTGAAAATCCAATCCTGATTATCTCTACCAAAAGGGATCATTCCCTTTAAGTGTTTTTCAATTACACTCTCATCTGCATACAATAACCTTGGGTCGATATTTCCTTGTAGTCCTACTGAATCATCTACCAATTCTCTTGCCGTTTCAATTGGAGTTTGCCAGTCAATACTTACAAAATCACAAATATCTTTATTAATATGCTTCAACCCTCCACCAAAATTCTTTGGAAAATAAATAGTTGGAACTCCTGTTTCTCTCACTGCATTCAAAATTCGTTTGGAAGCCGGTAACATCAATTCCTTGTACATTTCCTCAGGAATTAATCCGCCATACGTTTCAAATAATTGGAAACATTCTACACCATGTTCTACTTGCTTTAATGCGTACTCGATAGAAAGTTCAGTAAGAGCATCAATTATCTTTTTGCTCTCAGTAGGATTAGAATACAAAAACTTAATTGCATCATTAAAAGTTACATCTCTGGCATGTCCTCTGAACATAAAACAGAAAGTCGTTAAAGGTCCTCCACAAAAACCAATTAATGGAGTATTTTCAGGTCGAGTTTTAATAATTTCATCAATGTTATCGTAAACATGTGTGAGTTTACTTCTGTCCACAATTAACTGTTCGGATGGCTTTTCAAATTGAGTTAAAGGTTTGGTAAAAACTGGTCCTTTATCCGTAAAATCTAATCCCATTCCAAGTGCTTCAGGTACAATTAAAATATCCGAAAAAAGAATAGCTGCATCTACTCCCAAATCATGAATAGGTAACAAAGTCACCTTTGCTGCCAAGACCGGACTGTTCATCAAGTCAGAGAAAGAATGCCCTTTCTTTAATGCTTGATAAGAAGGTAAAATTCTCCCCGCTTGTCTCATAAACCAAACGGGTGGTCTATCGGTTTGCTTGCCGTGTATGCAATCTAAAAAAACTGAATTCATCTTTATTTTATATTTTCTAAGGCCTTTTTATGGGCTGTTATAATTGTGTTAATATCTTCATCAGAATGTGCCATTGAGGCAAATAAACATTCAAATTGTGAGGGAGCAATGTAAACTCCTTGTTCTACCATTTCAGAAAAATAGTTGGCATATTTATCGGTATCAGAAGTAATTGCATCTTCATATACTTCTACTTTTTTGTTATCAGTAAAGAACATTGTCATCATAGAACCTACTCTGTTGAATACTGCATTAGTTCCTGTTTCTTCTACATTCTTGTTAAATCCTGCTTCTAATTTCTCAGCTCTACTATTTAAGTCCGTGTAAAACTGTTTGTCCATCTTCTTTAAAATCGCCAAACCTGCTGCCATAGCAAGTGGATTCCCTGATAAAGTTCCTGCTTGATAAACCGGTCCGTTTGGGGCTAAATAATTCATAATTTTTGCACTTCCACCATAAGCACCAACGGGTAAACCTCCACCAATAATTTTTCCTAAAGTGGTTAAGTCAGGCATCACATTATAATATTCCTGTGCTCCTCCTCTGGATAATCTAAATCCTGTAATCACCTCATCAAAAATTAATAAGGCACCATGTTTATCACATAAAGCTCTCAATCCTTCCAAAAACCCAGGATTTGGAGGAACAACCCCCATATTCCCTGCTACTGGCTCTACAATAATTGCGGCTACTTCCTCTTTTCTTTCTATCAATAATTGCTCAACTGAATCCAGATTATTAAAATCTGCAATTAAAGTATCGGCTGCCGTATGTTTGGTAACTCCAGGACTATCCGGAAGACCCAAAGTAATCGCTCCCGAACCTGCTTTAATCAAAAAACTATCTCCATGTCCGTGATAATTCCCTGCAAATTTGATGATACATTCTCTTGATGTATACCCTCTTGCTAAACGAATGGCACTCATAGTCGCCTCAGTACCCGAATTTACCATTCTTACCTTTTCAACTGAAGGAATCATATCCACAATCTGCTCTGCCATCTCCGTTTCAATCAGGGTTGGCGCACCATAAGAAGTTCCTTTTGCTGCCGTCTCGTTTATCGCTTTTAAAACATCAGGGTGGGAATGTCCACAAATAAGTGGTCCCCATGAAGAAACACAATCCACATACTCATTCCCATCAATATCCTTCACCTTACTTCCCTTTCCTTCTGCAATAAAAATAGGACTACAATTTACACTTTTAAAAGCACGAACAGGAGAGTTAACCCCTCCAGGAATTACTTTTAGCGCATCCTCAAATGCTTGTATACTTTTTTCTTGATTCATTTATTTTTTATTTAAAATATCTGCAACTTCCAAAGCGTGATAAGTAATAATAATATCTGCTCCCGCTCTTTTTATAGAAGTCATAATTTCCATAATCATTCTTTGTTCATCTATCCAATTATTGGCTGCTGTGGCTTTTACCATAGCATATTCCCCACTTACATTATAGGCTACCAATGGTAAGTCAAAATTCTGTTTTACCCTAGCAATAACATCCAAATAACTCAATGCAGGTTTTACCATTAACATGTCCGCTCCTTCCCAAACATCTTGTTCTGCCTCACGGATTGCTTCATCCGTATTTGCAGGATTCATCTGATAGGTTTTTCTATCTCCAAAAGTTGGAGCACTATCTGCTGCATCACGGAATGGACCATAAAATGCAGAGGAATATTTTACTGCATAAGATAAAATTGGAGTCTTTTCAAAACCTGCATTATCCAATGCTGATCGGATTGCTCCTACTCTACCATCCATCATGTCAGATGGTGCAATAATATCCGCTCCTGATTTTACTAAAGAAACCGATTGTGCTGCCAAAGTTTCCAGAGTAGAATCATTATCCACATCTCCATCAATTATTGTTCCACAATGCCCGTGAGTGGTATATTCGCAATTACAGACATCAGCAATTAAAAGTATATCATCACACTCTTTTTTAATGGCTTTTATCGCTTTCTGAACGATACTATTATCCGTACAAGCAACATGTCCGTGTTCGTCTTTTTCTGACGGAATTCCAAACAATAAAATACTTTTTACGCCCTTACTTACTGCCGTTTTACAAAGTTCCACTGCATTATCAATAGAGAGTTGAAATTGCCCTGGCATAGATGAAATTTCATTCTTTATATTCTCTCCCTCACAAATAAAAATTGGATAGATTAAGTCGTTTACCGAAACAGATGTTTCACTTACTAAATCCCTTAAAATCGGATTGTATCTTAGTCTTCTTAATCTTGTTTTTGGAAAACTCATATCCTTATATTTTTAGTTTCATAATGATTGATAATTGCTTTTGAAATTCCCTCATAGGTTTGTTCAGTAGCAATAATTTCAGGCATAAATTCTGATGATTTTATAGATTTGGAAGTAGTTGTGCCGATACTCACCAAAGTAGTTTCACCTGCATCATACAACTTAGAAAAAGCCTGAAATGCAGATGGAGAAGTAAAAACTGAAATCGTATCTTCTGTATTAAATAAAGTAGCAATCACTTCCTTTTTTAATATTTCCAAAGTAGTAGTGTAAACATCTAACCTGTTTACTTCACAGATAGTTTGTAGACCATTTTCTAGCCTATCATCTGCTAAATTACCCAAAACTAATAACACCTTTTTAGTGTTTACTAATTGATTTTCTAATAATATTGAGATGAGATTTTCAGCATAACTTTCTTCAGAAACAAAAACCGGTTCTACTCCATTGTTAACTAAAGCTCCTTTTGTTTTCTCACCTAAACAAATTGCTTTAATTGTTTTCCCTTTTACAAAATCCAAATTAAAAAAAGAATTTACTCCATTTTTGGAAGTAAAAATATAATAGTCGAAATCAGAAAGGCTAAAAGGTTTTACATCCGAATTTGCAACAATATCAATCATAGGAAAATGATGCAAAGTTGCTCCATATTCCTTTAAACTCTGAAAAGAATCTTTACTTCCAAAGTGGGTCAAAACGATATGTTTATCGGATAAAATCAATTATTTAATTCTCTTTTTACTTCTTCTAAAATTTCATAACCACCATTATCTTGAATGGAATTCGCCAAATCAATTCCCAACTGAATTGCATCCTTACTCTTTCCAATAATCGTTTCTCTCTGTATTTTTCTACCGTCCAAAGTGGCTACCAAACCTTCAACCGTTAGGGTATCCCCATCCAAAGTTGCGTGTGCTGCAAACGGAATCTGACAACCTCCTTCCAATCTGTTTAAAAACGATCGTTCTGCTGTAACACAAATTTCCGACTGTTTATGATTCAAAACTGATAAAACCTCCAAAATATCATTGTCCCCCTCTCTTATTTCAATGGCAATTGCCCCTTGTCCTGGTGCAGTTAACATTTGAGTTTCGTTCAAATATTCCGTAATGTGTTCTTGCAATCCCAAACGCTCAATTCCTGCTGCTGCCATTATCATCCCCTCACAATGTCCATCATGCATTTTTCTGATTCTGGTATCTACATTCCCTCTAATTTCCACTACTTGAACTTGCTTATTCATCTGTAATAATTGCGATTTTCTCCTTAATGAAGAAGTTGCAATTCTATCTTCTGCCGTAAAATCAGCTAGTTTCTTTCCTCCAACACTTACTAAAACATCTCTATGGTTTACTCTTTCCAAAATAGAGCCTATTTGACTTCCTTTTGGTAATTCGGTAGGCAAATCCTTCAAACTATGTACCGCAATATCTACCTCTTTATTGTAAAGCGCATCCTGAATTTCTTTGGTAAAAAACCCTTTGTCTAAAATTTTACTAAGGGCAACATCCAATAATTTATCTCCTTTGGTTTTGATGATATTAATCACCAACTCCAAATTAGGATAAGCGGTTTCCAATTTACTTTTCACCAAGTTTGACTGATATAAAGCTAATTTACTTCCTCTAGTCCCTATTACTAATTTACTTATCATCTGTAAATATTTGATTTATTATAGCGAGTGCCTGTTCATTCTTTCCATTATTACTCACCTTCTTTATTTGCTGAATTAATCTCCCTGCAAATTTCTTACTTAACCTAGATTGGTAATGTGAAAACTGCTCGCAATTTTTTAAGGATTTATTACAACAAGTACATTTTTCAGAATCAGAATCTATCAACTCATCAAATTGATTTTTTAAAGATAAAATAGAAGGACGCAACTGACGAGAAGAAGCCCAATCATCAAATTCCATCAGGAATTCAGCAATGAAAGATTCTGCTTTTACCACTTCCATTTTCCTTCTGTTGTAGTTTGAATTTACCACATCTTTCAAACCATCAATATCAATCAAAGTTACCCCTTCAATATTTCCAATTTCTTTGGATAAATTCCTAGGCACACACAAGTCAATTAACAAGAGTTCTTTTTTTCTAGCCAACATCACCTCTTCCATCTCTTGTGCCGTTAATAATGATTCTTTAGATGATGTAGAAAAAAGTGCTACATCAACTACCGATAAAGTAGTTTTTAAATCCTGAAAAGGAATTGCTTTTATATTAAATTGATTGGCTAATTGTTCTGCTTTTTCGAAAGTTCGGTTGGTAATGGATATGTTTTTACATCCTTTTTTATCCAAATGTTGAACGGAAAGAGTTCCGGTTTCACCCGCACCAACACAAAGGGTTTTTATTTTACTGATATCAAACTGCTGAGCTACTTTTTCTACAGCTGCATAACTTACCGACATAGCTCCTTTGTCTATTGCAGTATGCGTTCGGATGTACTTCCCGGTTTCAAATGCTTTTTGCACCATCCTACTGATGATAGGCCCTAACATCTTCTTCTTTTCCGCAAAGGAATAAGCATCCTTTAGTTGTTCTACAATCTGATATTCCCCAACAATCATAGATTCCAAACCAGCAACTAATCTAAAAATATGTTCAACTAAATCTTTGTTGGTTTTCTTTTCCAAATAAGGAGATAAACTTTCGGTAAAGGACTTGAAATCCACCAATGCTTTAAGTACTGCATGCATCAATTTACTTTCCTGACCAATATGATTTTCGTACTCAAAATAGATTTCCGTACGATTACAAGTAGAAAGGATCATCAATCCTTCCACATTATAATTGCTTTTTAGTATTTGGTGGAACTCTGATTTTTGGTCGTCAGAAAAATCAAACTGCTCCCGTATTTCTACTGGTGCGTGTTTATAATTTATACTGATAAGTCCAATCATTTTTATTGCTTTTATATTGACAACAAAAATAAGTTTGAATTCTGTAGTAAATCTGAAGTTTTAGTTCAAATTTAGAACGATAAAATAGTTTTTTTAATGATGTCAATACAGTCCGTTAATTGCTCTTCCGTAATTACCAAAGGAGGTGCAAAACGAATGATATCCCCATGAGTTGGTTTGGCTAACAAACCATTATCTCTCAATTTTAAACAAACATCCCAAGCCTGTTTTCCATCTTTTGGTTTAATCACAATTGCATTTAAGAGTCCTTTCCCTCTTACCAAAGTAATCATATCATTCTCAAAATTGGCTAATTCACTTCTTAGAATCTTCCCTAAACGCTCTGCATTTTCGGATAACTTTTCTTCTTTCACCACTTCAAGTGCTGCAATAGCTACTTTGTTCGCTAACGGGTTTCCTCCAAAAGTAGAACCATGTTCTCCCGGCCGGATACACATCATTACCTTATCATCCGCCAATACTGCCGAAACTGGAAATACACCACCTGAAATTGCTTTTCCTAAAATTAAAATATCTGCTTTTACATCCTCATGATCCACTGCCAATAATTTACCAGTACGAGCAATTCCTGTTTGCACTTCATCTGCAATAAACAATACATTTGCCTCTTTACATAAATCGTAAGCTGATTTTAAATAGCCTTCATCCGGAACAAAAACACCTGCTTCTCCTTGAATTGGCTCAACCATAAATCCTGCAATATTTGGGTCTTTTAATGCTTCTTTTAGCGCAACCAAATCGTTATAAGGAATGTTGATGAAACCTGGAGTAAAGGGTCCGAATTCATCTCTTGCATCTGGGTCGTTACTAAAAGAAATAATAGTAGTTGTACGCCCATGGAAATTCCCATCACAGACAATAATTTTTGCAGTATCTGGTGCTAAACCTTTCTGTTGGTAGCTCCATTTTCTACAGAGTTTAAGTGCCGTTTCTACTGCCTCTGCACCTGTATTCATTGGGAGTACTTTTTGATACCCAAAATAATCCGTAATGTATTTTTCGTAATCTCCTAAAGTATCATTATAAAACGCTCTGGAAGTAAGGGTTAAAACATCTGCTTGTTTTTTAAGTGCATCCACAATTTTTGGATGACAATGCCCCTGATTTACTGCAGAATATGACGAAAGAAAATCATAATATCTATTTCCTTCTATATCCCACACAAAAACCCCTTCTCCTTTTGCCAATACAACTGGTAGTGGGTGGTAATTGTGTGCTCCATACTTATCTTCTAATGCTATATATTCTGCTGCTGTTTTCATTTCTTAAATTTTAGGGAGTGCAAATATAGTAGAATTAATTAGTAAATCTCTATTTTTGCCGAATGGGAAGACAAAAAAGAAGGGAACCTATTTTAATAGAAAATATTGAGATAATTGATACTGCTAACAAAGGAAAATCGGTAGCCAAACATGATGGAAGAGCCATATTTGTTCAAGGTGGAGTTCCTGGAGATATTTGCGATATTACAGTTTTTAAAAGAAGAAAGAAATTTTGGGAAGCGAGAATTGAGAAAATTCATAGCTATTCTGAAAGAAGAACGGAGCCAAAATGCGAACACTTTGGAACATGTGGTGGTTGCAAGTGGCAAAATATGAAGTACACATCTCAGTTGGACTTTAAACAAAATGAAGTACTTAATAACCTAAAAAGAATTGGTGGCATTGAATTACCACAACATTCGGAAATTTTAGGATGTGAAAGTGAATATTATTACAGAAACAAAATGGAGTTTACTTTCTCCAATAAAAGGTGGCTTACTACAGAAGAAGTTCAGTCGGAAGTAGAAATTGCAGATAAAGACGCACTTGGGTTTCATGTCCCAGGGATGTTCGATAAGGTAATTAACCTAAACAATTGCCACTTACAAAAAGAACCTTCTAACGCTATTCGCCTCTCTGTAAAACAATTTGCAGACGAAAACGGACTAACTTATTTTGACATCCGAAATCAGGAAGGGTTATTGAGGAATTTACTCATCCGAACTTCTTCTACTAATGATTTAATGGTTTTAGTTCAATTTTTTGAAGATGATAAAAAGAGTATTAATCTATTGATGGAACACATCAAAACCTCTTTCCCTGAAATTACTTCTTTACTATATATCATCAACCAAAAAGCAAACAACACTATGTACGACCAAGAGGTAATTTGCTACAATGGAGAAGATCATATTATGGAAGAAATGGATGGACTTTATTTTAAGATTGGCGCAAAATCCTTTTTCCAAACCAATAGCGAACAAGCAAAAGTATTGTACCGAAAAACAAAAGAATTAGCTCAAATTACAGAAAACGATTTGGTGTACGACCTTTACACAGGCACAGGAACCATTGCACAATATGTTGCTACATCAGCCAAAAAAGTAGTGGGCATTGACTCTGTGGAAGAAGGAATAAAAGCAGCTTACGAAAATGCAGAACGCAATAAGATTGAAAACTGCACTTTTTACACTGGAGATATGAAAGAGATTTTTACGGATGAGTTTATTAGTGAAAACGGAACTCCTGATGTAATAATTACTGACCCACCAAGAGATGGAATGCACAAAAAAGTGGTGGAACAAATACTAAAAATTGGAGCCAAAAGGATAGTATATGTAAGTTGTAATTCTGCTACACAAGCGCGTGACTTAGCATTAATGGACGAACGCTACAAAGTAACCCACATTCAGCCAGTAGATATGTTCCCGCAAACCCACCATGTAGAAAATATTGTAGTACTGGAATTAAAATAATTTTTACTATGCGTGCATAATATATTTTATTATTTTTGTGCTTTTAAAATTTAAGCCTACTTTTTATGTTGTTACGCCTTTCTCTCCTGGTAATAGGATTTTTATTATCTTTTCAAACACACGCACAAAATTTAATTTCACACAATCTAATTCATCATTATACCGAAACTGACTTAGAAAATATTTGGAAGGAAAACAAAATTTCTCAATGGATAGTACCTATTAGTAATGGCTTTAGGTTATATGAAATTATTTACACTACTTCTTGGCATGATGGCAGTACTATAAAAGCATCAGGACTTTATTTTATTCCTGATAATTTTTCAGAAAAAGAGCTTCCTCAAATGGTTTATCATCATGGAACACGAACTTTAAGAGAAACCTCACTCAACTTAAAATATGAAAATGCAATTAGTGCTGGATTTTCTGCTGATGGTTATTTAGTTATAGTGCCTGATTATATTGGACTAGGAAAAGGAGATAAATTTCATCTGTATCAAAACACTGAAAGTGAAGCTATAGCTTGCATTGACATGCTTTTAGCCATTCAAGAATTGAACACAAAACTTTCAATTACCACTAACGAACAATTATTTCTAACTGGCTATTCACAAGGAGGGCATGCTTGTATGGCAACACAGAGAAAATTACAAGAAGAATATACAGATAAGTTTACGGTTACAGCCTCTTCTCCTATGTCGGGAGCTTACGATATGTCAGGCGTACAAGCCACTGTAATGATGAATCCTTACCCTGAACCTGTTTATTTACCCTATTTACTCATAGGAATTAATGAGGTATATAATCTTACGGATGACTATTCTGAATTATTCCGAGCTCCTTATGATAGCTTAGTTCCACTCCTTTACAATGGAGAATACGAACTTCAGGAAATAAATGCTTTTTTACCTGAAATTCCTGCTGATGTAGTACATCCTGATTTTCTGAAAGAATACATGAATAATCCTAATTTCAAGTTTAATACGGCCTTAAAAGAAAATGATTTACTAGATTGGATTCCTACTTCCCCTACCCAATTATGCTATTGTAATGCGGATAAAATTGTGTTGCATGAAAATGCAATGGTTGCTTACCGACAAATGAAGAAAAATGGAAGTAAAACAATCAAATTACGCAAAATAGCAAAGAAGTTAGGGCATGTTAATTGTGCTATTTTCACAAGTATTTATACTAAAATGTGGTTCGATAGCTTTAGAAAAGGAAGCAAGAAAGGCTGCAAAGGACCTTGGCTAAAAAGGTTCTTATTGTACTTACAAAAAGTAAGGATGTAATACACTTTGCTTATTCAAAGATAATTTTGTAATTTTATCGGAAAAATAAGCCTCATGCCATTAATAATTTCACATCCTGAAACAAATCCTGAAATAAGGAAAATAGAAGATGAAATTGCTGCTAAAAAAGAAATTTTAGCTCAGCTTATTACTAAAGAAAAAAGCACAATAATTACAGATTATACTTTTTTGAATGCTAATAATAATTTAATTTTATTGTCTGAGTTATTTAAGGGTAAAGACGAACTCATCATTGTATTTTATATGGGAATTCAGTGTAAATATTGCACCCTCTGGGGCGATAACTACAATGGCATATCAGCCCCATTAAGTAACCGAGCAGCATTTGCAGTCGTTTCCAACGAAACGCCTAAGGAGCAAAATAAAATTAAAAAAAATAGGGATTGGAATTTTGAAATGTACAGTAGAAGTAAAAATACTTTTGCAGAGGATTTAGGGTTTATTGGAGAAGAGGGAAACCCATTACCTGGTATAGCTTCTTTCATTAAAAAAGGAAATGAAATTTTTGTACACCACCGTTCCTATTTCGGGCCAGGAGATAACTACTGCAACATGTGGGATTTTGTAAGTATTTTACCCAAAGGCATCAATAATTGGCAACCTCAATATAACTATTAATCATGAATAAAAAAATAACATTAACCCTAGCATCAGGAATTTTTACATTAGTAGCAATTACACATCTAGTCCGTTATTTCTTAGATTGGGAAATAAGTATTAATAATTGTAATATACCAAAATGGTTAAGTTTAGTGGCCGCAATTATTACTGGAATAATCGCTTCAAAATTATGCAAATACAGCTGCAAATAATGAATGAAATTTGGAGAATGCTAAAAGAACTGTATGATACAAATCCAGCTTTTTTTGGTATTTTATTATTTCTTGACCTAACTATACTCTATTTCCTCATTCAATATATTCTTTCATAAATGCTCATACGAATTCATCCTGAAAATCCTGACCCAAGACAAATAAAAAAAGTAGTAGAGTGCTTGAAAAATGGAGGTATTATTATTTATCCTACTGATACGGTATATGGAATTGGCTGTGATGTATACAATAAAAAAGCAATGGGGAAATTATGCCGTATTAAAGGTATAGATATTAAAAAACACAACTTAGCATTTGTCTGTTATGATTTAAGCCATATTGCTGATTTTACCAAACACTTAGCAACCTCAACTTATAAGTTGATGAAAAAAACATTACCCGGACCTTACACCTTTATTTTGGAAGCCAACAATGCCATTCCTAAGTTATTTAAGAATTCAAAAAAAGAAATCGGTATTCGTATTCCTAACAACAATATCCCTAGGGAAATTGTAAGAGAATTAGGAAATCCAATCGTAACTACATCAGTAAAAGATGAGGATATGGTGATAGAATATAGTACTGACCCTGAACTAATTTACGAACACTTTAGTAAACATGTGGATATGGTAATTGACGGTGGATATGGAGAAGCAATTCCCTCAACCATTGTAGATTGCGCCCATGGTAATCCTGAAATAATTCGTAAAGGAAAAGGAGATATTACTCCATTTCTTTAAGCAATTTTATAAGCTGAGGAAGCAATAGTTTTTCACCATCATTCAAGATTACAAAATCAGCTAATTTTTCTTTTTCAGCCTGTTGCATTTGCTTGTTCATCCTGCTTTTTATTTCCTTAACTGAACTCCCATCTCGCTTTTGTACTCTTGCAATTCTTAAAGTTTCTGTAGCGCTTACACAAATAACAGCATCTAATCCTAAGTGCGCATCCGATTCAAATAAAATAGCTGCTTCTTTTATCACAAGTTCAGTCGTTTGACCCTTGCACCAATCTTCAAATTTTTGTTTTACAACTGGGTGAACTAAAGCATTTAATTTTCCTAAAGCTACCTCATTATTAAATACAATGTTTGCTAATTTTTCTTTTTGAAGCACACCATTAGCATACATATTTTCTCCAAAAGCTGCTTGCACAATAGACATCAATTTTTCATCCTCAACCATACATTTTTTAGCCTCAACATCAGCATTAAAAACAGGAACACCCATTTGTTGAAACAACTTACTGACATACGTTTTTCCAACTCCAATCCCTCCTGTTAATCCTATCTTTTTCATCTTTTCATTTTGCAGGATAACTCCTGGTAAATAGCTTCATACTGTGGCAAAATCTTAGGCAAATCAAAAGTATAAGCATGAGCCAATGCATTTGCTTTAAATGCATTTAACTTCTCCTTATCTTTAAGTAAACTCAAAGTATCTTTTGCCATTTTATTCACATCCCCAACCTCTGACAAATAACCTGTTTTTCCATCAATATTCACTTCAGGAAGCCCTCCAGTGTTTGTCGATATTACAGCAACTTTACTTGCCATTGCCTCTAGTGCAACCAATCCAAAACTCTCTGTATCGGAAGGCAAAATAAACACATCTGAAATTGCCAACATTTTTTCAATTACTTTTAATTTTCCTAAAAATTTCACCTTATCACAAAGTCCTAATTTTCGGCATAACTGCTCTGCTTTTAAGCGTTCAGGCCCATCCCCTATCATTAATAATTTTGCAGGAACTGCTGCACTTACTATATCAAAAATATTGATAACATCTTCTACTCTTTTTACTTTCCTAAAGTTAGAAATATGCGTTAAAATAAATTCTTCCTCTTTTGCAAAACGGTTTCGTAATTTCATATCATCTTGATGCTGATACAAACTCATATCAATAAAATTAGGGATAGCCTTTATCTCATTTTTAATATTAAAATGTTCCAAGGTTTCTTTTTTCAAATCCTGAGAAACAGCCGTAACGACATCCGACATATTTATCGCATATTCAATTACAGGTTTAAAAGATTTGTCTTTACCCAAAAGAGTAATATCAGTACCATGTAAGGTAGTTACAATAGGAATCTCAATACCATAGGTTGCTAATATCTGCTTTGCATTTACAGCAGCTGAAGCATGAGGTATTGCATAATGCACATGCAAAATATTTAGCTTTTCATGCAAGGCAACATCTACTAACTTACTAGTTAGGTTTAGCTCATAGGGTGCATATTCAAAAAGAGGATAATCAGGAACATTTACCTGATGAAAATAGATTTTTTCAGAAAATAAATCCAAACGAAAAGGAAGATCGTATGAAATAAAGTGCACTTCATGTCCTTTATCAGCCAAAGCAATACCCAATTCAGTGGCGACTACTCCACTTCCCCCATAAGTTGGATAGCATACAATTCCTATTTTTAACTTATTAGTCATTAATACTATTAAAAATTACTTCCATAATATTAGTTCTCACATCCATGTCCAACAATTTTTTATTTGTTGCATCAGGATAAATTCTATTTGATAAAAATACATAAACAATTTGAGTTTTGGGATCAACCCAAACTAATGTTCCTGTAAATCCTGAATGACCAAAACCATCTTGACTTGCATTTTCACTAGCAGGACCTCCTTCTTGATTAGGCAAAGCAGCCTTATCAAAACCTGCCCCTCTCCTATTTTCATTATCAGGGAATTGACATTTTGTAAATTCTTTGACCACCCCCTCTGACAAATATCGTTCTCCTGCATATTCTCCATTTTGCAAATACATTTGCATCAATTTTGCTAAATCATTTGCATTAGAAAAAAGCCCTGCATGACCACCTACTCCTCCTTGCATTGCAGCACCCATATCATGCACATAGCCTTTCAACAACTGACTCCTGAACAAAAAATCATCTTCTGTAGGTACAAGTCTATCGCTAACAATCCTATTCAAGGGTAGGTAGCCTAAATTCTCCATTCCTAGTTTACTGTAAAATTCATCTGCAGCAATAGTATTAATAGTTTGACCGTAATTTTTTTCAAGGACTTGTTTTAATAAATAATAGCCCAAATCAGAATAACGATATTCTTTCTTCTCTAATAATTCTGAAGCTATAATTTTCTGAATTATACTATCAGGATAAGAATTATGCAAGAAAATACCCTCAGCGACCTTAAAAGGAAATTCTTTACTAAACTCATTACTATAAAGTGTATCTCTTAATTGCATCAACCCTGAAATTGAATCCTTTACTAAAGTTTGTTTGTAGAATGGAATCCAAGGGTAAAGCCCAGCTTGATGCGCCAAAATATCACGAATAATTAAAGATGCTTTATTAGTAGAATCTAAATCTAATTGCTTTCCTAATTCATCATCTAAATTTAAATACCCTTTATCCACCATTTGCATTAAAAGTGGGACTGTAGCCGCAATTTTAGTAATGGATGCAATATCATAAACATCCGAATTTTCTACTTTTCTTATTTTATCATAAGTATGGTAACCATATGATTTATTAAAAAATATTTTACCTTCTTTCGCAATCAGCACTTGACAGCCAGGAGTTGCTTTTTCAGCAATAGCATTGTGGGCTATGCTATCTATTTTGTAAAGTAATGCGGTATTAAACCCTATTTCTTCTGGGCTTACATAAGCCATCCTTATTGCTTTAGTAGTTAATCCACTATTTATTATAAAGTGCTTAGTAGTTACAGGTATTTTTCCACTGATAGCAATCCCTCCAAAAATCGCTTGTGCTGTCTGTTCTTGTGCAACATTACTATTTTGATAACCGAGTAAAAGTGCATCAAAATTATTGCTAAATAAAAAGGAATTTAAACTATAGGGATTTGCAAAAACAGAAATAACTACCTTGCTTTGTAAGGCAATGGATTGCAATAATATATCTGTATTTTTTGCAATCTTATACGATTTCCAAGCGTTTGCATTTGATTTATGTACACTTGCTATTACCAAATTATATTTTGACAATTTGTTTAATAAAACTGCTTGTTCAGTTATAGTTGCTTTTTCACTAATTGTAAAAAGAGTAACTGGAGCATAATTGTTTAACATTGTTTGGAAACCACTTGCATCTTCCCCAATACTTACAGAAGCAATTCTTAAAGTATCTAGGCGTTTTAAAGGTAATAAGTCATCATAATTTTGCAAAAGAGTCAAAGAAGATTGTATCAACTTTTTATCTAGCAACCCTGTTTCAGTAGTAATGATTTCTTCAGCTACTCTACTTATATCTACAGCCTTATAATTATCCAATCCCATCCATTTTTTTGCCATTAAAATCTTATGGCATCTCACATCAATTTCTGCTTGAGAGATTTTCTTCTGCTTAATTGCTTTTTTTATTTCCTCAATTGCTTTGGGTACATCTGCTGAAAAAAGCAATACATCATTTCCTGCAAGCAAAGCTTTTACATCAAGTAATCCTGGTTCATAGAACTTAGTAACTCCTTTCATATTTAATCCATCAGTAATTGAAAGACCTGTAAAGCCTAATTCCTCTTTCAATAATCCATCAACAACTTTTGGAGACAAAGATGTAGGAAAATCTTTTGTATTATCCAAAATAGGCACGTTAAGATGCGCAACCATAACAGAACCCAAACCATTATTGATTAGCTTCTTAAAAGGAACTAACTCCACTTCTTCTAAGCGGTATCTTAAATGTTTAACAACTGGTAAAGTTTTATGAGAATCTGTATCTGTATCTCCATGACCAGGAAAATGTTTAGCACATGCCAATACATGATTATCTTGCATCCCTTTCATGTAGGCAACACCCATTTGCCCCACCTTTTCAGGATTTTCACCAAAAGAGCGATTATTAATAATTGGATTTTTAGGATTGGAATTAACATCTACAACTGGAGCAAAATTAATATGTATTCCCAAAAGTTTACATTGCCTTGCCACCTCAACTCCCATCTCATAAATCAAATTAGTATCCTCAATTGCCCCTAAGGTCATTTGCCAAGGAAAACGCAAAGCAGAATCTAAGCGCATAGCTACTCCCCACTCCGCATCAATAGCAATCATTAAAGGAACTTTGGAATGTGCCTGAAGATAATTTGTAAAATTAGCTTGCCTTACTGGACCTCCCTGTAGAAACATTACACCTCCAATTTTATAATGCTCTACCAAATCAGTAATTTGCTGCTTATGCAATTCATCTTTATTGGAATAAGCTGCTACCATAAAAAGCTGTGAAATACGCTCTTCTTCTGAAAGAGAAGCCAGAACACTATCAGCCCACCAAGATGAATCACTTAAAAAAACAGCCTTATTTTGTGCATTAGAAGTATTGAAAATGCAACCCAAAATAGCAGTAAAAACAAATAGAAATAGTATTTTTTTCATAGCTGGTAAAATTAGAAATTGTTTGTAAGTTTTAAAACAAATTACAATTTGAAAATCATTACTTATTAACCAAAATTATTAAAACCTTTTTAGTTATTTTTGTGCCTATGAAAGCACCCAGACTTCCTTCTTTTTTTAAAACGCATAATGCTAACTACTTTTCCTTTAAGCCAAGGTATTATGACGAAAGAAAAGAAAGAAGAGAACAGTTATTAAAAGAAGGAAAATCTCCTTTAAAATTCAAGAAGAATAACTTAAAACATCCTGCACAAAAAGGTAGGAGATATAGAATCCTATTTCTGATTATTATTTTATCTTTGCTAGCCTACAAATTACTAATCAATTAAGCTAAAATAGCATTGGATATTATACAATTATTACCTGACCATGTTGCTAACCAAATTGCCGCAGGAGAAGTTATACAAAGACCCGCTTCTGCTGTAAAGGAAATGCTTGAAAATGCACTAGATGCTGGAGGTACGGAAATAAAACTATATGTAAAAGATGCAGGGAAAACCTTGCTTCAAGTTGTGGACAATGGCTCTGGTATGAGCGAAACTGATGTGCGCATGTGTTTTGAACGCCATGCTACATCCAAAATAAAAAATGCTGACGACTTATTTGCCATACAAACTATGGGGTTCAGAGGAGAGGCAATGGCCTCAATTGCTGCAATAGCTCATGTAGAAATCAATACGAAACTTACAGATAACGAATTAGGGTCACACCTAATAATTGAAGGAAGTGAAATAAAAACGCATGATGATTGTGCTACTGCAAACGGAACTTCAATAAAAGTAAAAAACCTGTTTTATAATGTTCCTGCAAGGCGTAATTTCTTGAAATCGGACACAGTGGAAATGCGCCACATTACTGAAGAATTTACACGAGTAGCCTTGGCTAATCCTGAAATAAAAATGCAATTATTTCATAATAACAATGAAATATTTCACTTATCCAAAGGAAACTTTAGGCAAAGGATAGTTAACATTATTGGCGGAAAGAAAAACGAAACGCTAGTACCAATTGAAGAAGAAACTTCAGTAGTAAAAATTGATGGATTTATAGGAAAACCTGAATCGGCAAAACGAACTAGAGGCGAACAATACTTTTTTGTAAATGGTCGATTTATTAAAAATCACTACTTACACCATGCTGTTAGCAAGGCTTTTGAGGACTTAATTCCAAGTAATTATTTTCCTTCTTTTTTCATCAATCTTAAGATAGATCCAAAACTGATTGACATCAATATTCACCCTACAAAAACAGAAATTAAGTTTGAGGATGAACAAGCAATTTATGCGATTATAAGGTCGTGTGTTAAGCGGTCATTAGGGAAATATAACATAGCCCCTACTTTGGATTTTTCACAAGAATTGTCGTTTGATATTTCTCCTAGCATAAGCAAAACTGCAACCCTAAAAGAGCCACAAATAAAAGTAGACACTACTTACAATCCTTTTGGAGAAACAGGGAATTTCAACCCGACAAAAGAACATATTCCACAAGGAACACAAGTGGAAACAAGGCAATTAGACACGCATTTTACAATAGAGAATAATAGTAGTGAGGTAATGAAAATTGGAAATAAATATATTGCATTCCCAACACTTGAAGGTATGGTATTATTGCACCAAAGCAGAGCACATAAACGCATCTTATTTGAATATTTCAGCACTGTACTTTCCAATAATAAAGGACAATCACAACAACTATTATTCCCAAAAGAAATATTCCTAAACAAGCAAGATATTGCTGTGATTAATCACTTAAAAACGGACTTGTTAGCCGTGGGATTTTCATTTGAAATACAAGATAATGACAGCATATCAATACTAGGAATACCTCCTGAATGCCAGGAAGAAAATTTACAATTTGTAATAGAACATTTAATTGAACAGCACAAAAATAATGAACAACTACAGACTGCTCAGCATAATGGTTTAGCTATTTCATTAGCCCTAAGCCTAGCCATAAACGAACAGAAAAAACTCAGCAATGAAGAGATGCTTTCCTTAAAAACCGAATTACTAAAATGCAATACACCAAGTGTTTGCCCGTTAGGAAAAGCAACCATGATTAATTTACAAACTGCTGACTTAGAAAAATATTTTTAACATGTACCGACCATCCAGTTTTAGCCAATTGCCAGAAGCAGTTAAAAATCTACTCATCATTAATGGTTTGTTTTTTTTAGCGACCATTTCCTTAGAAAGTTATGGAATAAATTTCACAAAATGGTTTGCCTTACATCAGTTTCAGTCGGAGGATTTTATGCCACACCAGCTGATTACCCACTTTTTTATGCATGCCAATTTCACACATTTACTGTTTAATATGTTTGCCCTTTGGATGTTTGGTAAAATATTAGAAAATGTGTGGGGAGCAAAACGATTCTTAACCTATTACATGATAACAGGAATTGGGGCAGCTTTTGTCCATTTGGCCGTTTGCCAATATGAAATAATGAGTTTACAGTCCCAACTTAACCCAAATGATTTAAGCATTTTACTAGAAAATGGTGGAGGACTCTTAGCCAACTTCCAGAACTACACGCACCCAATGATGGGTAAACTAAATTTACTGATTAACACCCCAACTGTAGGAGCTTCAGGAGCCGTATTTGGCATCCTATTGGCTTTTGGAATGCTTTTTCCTAATACCTTATTGTATATTTATTTTGCGATTCCTATAAAAGCAAAATACTTTGTAATCCTTTATGGGATAATGGAATTGTATGCAGGAATAAGCAATAATCCTGCCGACAATGTAGCCCACTTTGCCCATCTGGGAGGAATGCTATTTGGCTTTATTATCCTAAAATACTGGCAGAAAAATAATACCCAATTTTATTAATGGATAGTATTTTAAATAATCTTAAACAAGAATTTAAACAAGGAACAATCCTTAATAAACTCATCTATATAAATGTAGGTGTATTTTTACTATTCAGCATTTTGGGAGTATTCTCCTTCATGTTTCAGTTTGATTTATCTCCTATTTTAAACCGATTATACTTACCTGCTGAAAACAGCAAATTGCTTAGACAACCTTGGGCATTCATTACTTATATGTTTCTGCATAATGGCTTTTTGCATTTACTTTTCAATATGGTTTGGTTGCACTTTGCAGGAAAAATATTTTTACAGTACTTAAGCCCAAAGCAACTCCTAAGCACCTATATACTAGGAGGAATTTCTGGGGGACTACTCTTTATTATTGCCTATAATTATATTCCTGCTTTAGCAATTTACACCCAAAATGCTCAAGCCTTAGGTGCATCAGCAGCAGTCTTAGCTATTATAGTTGCCATTGCTACATACACACCAAACTATAGCGTTCGCTTTCCTTTTATAGGAATTGTAAAGTTAAAACACATTGCTATTTTTAGTGTCGCATTGGATGTATTGAGCATTCCCAAAGGAAATGCAGGAGGACATATTGCCCATTTGGGAGGAGCATTATTTGGCTACCTTTACATTAAACAATTGCAAAAAGGAAATGATTTTTCAATAGGGTTTACAACATGGCTGAACAGCCTAAGTAATTTGTTTAAACCCAAAAGCAAACTTAAAACAGTACACAAACGCCCAAAAACAGATAAACAATTCAATACTGAAAAATCAGCACAACAAAAAGCAGTTGACTTGGTCTTAGAGAAAATATCAAAATCAGGGTACGAAAGCTTAAGCAAAGAAGAAAAAGCAACCTTATTTAGTGCCAGTAAAAAATAAAAATGAAAGGACTTTCACTGATAAATAAGCTACTTTACGTAACAAACTCCATCTGTTTATTATTACTTATTCTTTCTTATTTATCTCCTTTTGTAAGCCCAACATTTTTCTGGCCCATCTCCTTTTTTGGTTTGTTATTTCCTGTTTTTTATATCGTCAATAGTTTGTTTCTCCTCTACTGGATTATTGGTTTTAAGAAACAAATCTGGGTAAATATTATCGTATTGCTAATCGGCATACAATACATAGGTTTGTTTTTCGGAACTCAGCCCACTACTACTGAAAATACTGATAGCATAAAAGTACTTTCCTATAATGTGCGGCTGTTTAATCGTTACGAGTGGATAGCAAAACCTGATGTGAAATCAGAAATAGTTGAATTTTTCAAAACTGAAAAAGCAGACATACTTTGCATACAAGAATTTTATACGCCAGATGAAATTCCAAACTTAAATTACGAGTATAGACACATAGGTTTGCAAAGTAAAAAGAGCCAATGGCATATGGCTATTTACAGCAACTTCCCTCAGCTAAACAAGGCTACCGTAAGCATAAAAAGAGAACGCATGAACAATACTTGCATTTATTCTGACCTGCTTATAAACACAGATACAATACGCATTTACAATATTCATTTGGCTTCCAATTGGTTTAAGAATAGTGATTATTCTTTTTTGCAAAACCCACAAAAAGAAACCCTAAAAAAAGGCATAAATGGGATAGTAGAAAAAATGAAAAGCAGTTACAAGAAACGAGCTGAAGAGGCAATAGTAATCAAAGAGCACATGCAAAACTCTCCCTACCCTATTATTTTGTGTGGCGATTTTAACGACACCCCTCTTTCATACGCTTACAACACGATTAGTGAAAACCTAAAAGATGCTTTTAAAGAATCAGGAAAAGGAATAGGACAAAGTTTTGTGAAAATCCCTGCCTTACGCATTGACTATATTTTGCATAACGATAACTTTAACAGCTATAATTACACCAAACACAAGCAACAATTATCCGATCATTATGCAGTGAGTTGTGAGATAGAGCTTAAACAAGCTACTCCTTAATCAGTAAAAATTCCAACCTTGAAGGATACACCCTTTGCAACTGAATAAAGGAAGGTAAGTTTTCTACCTCAACTGTTAAGGTTCTATTTTCAGCAGAGATTAAACTAGCATCTACTGTAAGTTTTAAGAAATCAGTTTGTAGCATGCTGTATTTATCTTTTGGAGCCCTAAGGGTTACTTGTACTACTTCAGGGAACAATTTTATAGTATATCCATGTTGCAAGTTTTCGGGCTCCACCTTGTATTTTATAAGCTGTTCCACAAAAGGCTCTACTTCAATTATAACCTCAATATTTTGGGTTTTGCACTGCACCTCAGCAGGAATACTGAGCGACACTTTATGGCTATTACTTTCACTAACATCAGTCAATAAAAGTTCTTCTGTCTCTATAAAATCTACAGCTTCCAATTGTTGCTTTTCGCCATAAATCATAACACTGTCAGGCATTAAAACAATAGGACTTGCAAACCATATTTCAGATTTCAAATTAATGGACTTGTTCAATTTAACGACTACCTTCTTTTTTGCTTTATTGCTAAAGGGTATACTTAACTTTTCAGGATTAATTGCTATCAATTCCATGGATGAGGACAAAACCTCAGCTATTGCTTTTCGCTTGGAATTCATAAGCCAAAACACTTCACTTCCTCCTTTTTTAGTTTTTGTGTTGGCCTGTTCAATATCCAAACTTAGTTTTGAAAAATTGAATAAATTATAAAATAAAATAGAAAAACCAGGCGCTTTTACCCTTGCCTCTACAAAAGAAATAGGGGTAGATACTAACACCTTATCAGCTGGAAAATTAACATAAGTTAATGGTACCTTTAAGGTGGTTTCATGGTGCTTTGACAACATACTCAAAAACCAAAATGAAAATGAAATAAAAAGAAATAAAGCGTAAGTACTTAGCTTTTTATTATTTGATTCTGACTTAAAAAAACTACTTATTCTGTTTTTTAAGTTCCCAAACATTATTTTTGTTCTATACCAGTATCTCCTGTCATTGACACTGCAGTTTTTGATACTTTTAGTTTAGTACCTCCATGTACCTCAAGTACAACAGCATCTTCTTTTACATCCGTAATTTTACCATAAATACCACCTATAGTAATAACAGCATCACCTTTTTGCAATGCTGAACGGTATTCACGTTCTTTCTTTTGTTTTTTGATTTGCGGACGAATCATAAAGAAATACATTACGGCAAAAATCATACCGAACATAATTAATGATGAAGTTCCCGTTCCTGCCATTTGTAATAAAATCATACTTATTTTTTTTCTGGAATAATTACATTCCCGTTTATAGTTAATACTTTAGTATTTGGTATTGCATTCGTCACCAAAGTAACTGTTTTTCTTTGCATTCCTGATTTTCCTGCGCTATTAAAGGTTACTTTAATTATCGCATCTTCTCCTTTTGCAATTGGTGTTTTAGGCCATTCAGGTACTGTACAACCACAACTTCCTTTGGCAGTACTAATAATAAGATCAGCCTCTCCAATGTTTTTTAAAATAAAGTCATGAGTAACCGATTCACCTTGTTGCATCTCACCAAAATCATAGCTCGTTTCTAGCATTTCAATTTCAGGTACTGCTACTGCATTGGCTGATTGATTTGCCGTTAATGGGCTTGTTACTAAATCTGTTGTTATTGCTTTATCATCTGAAGATGAATTGCAAGCTATTGCTACTGAAAAAAGGAATAATAAGAGGAATTGTGGTATGTTCATTTTTGATTTCAAAACTAACTTTTTTTTTAGACTAGGCCTCTGCCCATCTTTTTAATTTTACCTTCTCTAGTATAGGTCTTAACAACATTGTCCAGCAAACCATTCACAAAGAGTTTACTTTTTGCACCACCATAATATTTTGAGATTTCAATATACTCGTTCATGGTTACTTTTACAGGCAAATCTTCCATTGAAAAAATTTCAGCAAAAGCCATTTTCAAGAATAATTGATCCATAATAGCGATACGCTCTAATTCCCAATTTTTTGAAAATTTAACAATTATATCTTCATAGTCTTTATTATTATTTATCGTATTTCTGAATAATTTTAACGCAAATCTCTCATCCGATTCATCCTTAAAAACTGAAGTAGGATTCATGCTTTTTTGCGTCTTAATTTGCCCCATTATTATAGTAGCAACAAATGGCAAATCATCTATCCAATAAATACTTCTTTCTTCTAAGATATGATGAACCAACTCATTGTTTAAAATTATATCATTCAACGCATTTACAATAAATCTTTGATCAACATCAACACCCTTCTCTTCAGAAGCAATATATTTAGCATAGAGTTCTGATTTATACAATACCGCGAATAACTTCCTTACAATATCATAATCATTCTTCAACCAAATTCCTGACACTTTACTTACTCTATCCATTAAAGCACTATCTTCACGGATTAAAGCAATTAATTTATTGTCAACAAACCTTCTATTTGGGTTCAAATCTTCAGCAGATGGTAAGTGTTTTTTCTTTCCTTCTTCATAAAAATTGTCAGCATATTTTACAAGCTCAATCAGTAAAGAAATAATCACCAAATTAAGTTCTACTACTTCCTTAATATGCTTTAACATTGCACGCTCAGCAACCGGCATATTATCTTCTTTTGTCGAAAAATAAGAATACAAGGACTGCATTACTTTTAACCTAATATGTCTTCTACTTAGCATCTAAATTATGCGTTTTTTATCGTTAATTCTTTGTTCTGCAATCTCTAAAGCAGCAGCATGAGTAGTTATCCCATCCAATTCAGCTTTCTTCAAAATCTCTAAAGTGGTGTCGTAAATTGCTCTCGTTCGATTAAGTGCATGCACTCTGTCATATCCTTTAATTTCAGAATAAACATTAATTAAACCTCCAGCATTAATTAAAAAATCTGGTGCATAAACAATTCCTTTATCAGTACATAATTGTCCGTCTCTATCTTCATCAGCCAACTGGTTATTAGCAGCACCAGCAATAATCTCACACTTTAAACGAGCAATTGTATCAGGATTAACGGTAGCTCCTAAAGCACATGGCGCATAAATATCCATATCCAAATCATAAATAGCATCCCCCATTACAATTTTAGCTCCATACTCTTCAGCAAGTTCAGCCAATCTTGATTCATTAATATCATTAATAATTACATTAGCACCTTCTTCAGTTAAGTGCTTTACCAAGTTTTCTCCTACATGTCCCACTCCTTGTACTAACACTGTTTTACCATCCAAATTATCGCTACCCCATTTGTATTTTGCAGAAGCTTTCATTCCCATGTACACACCAAAAGCTGTAACAGGAGAAGGGTCTCCACTACCCCCCATACTTTCAGGAATACCCGTAACGTGCTTAGTTTCCATACGCACATACTCCATATCCTTAGTGTTCATTCCTATATCTTCAGCTGTAATATACTTACCTCCTAAACTATCAACAAAAGAGCCAAACTTACGCATTAAAGCTTCCGTTTTTTCAGTAGTTGCATCTCCAATAATTACGGCCTTACCACCTCCTAGCTCCAAACCAGAAATTGCCGCTTTAAATGACATTCCTCTTGATAAACGCAATACGTCCTGAACAGCTTCTGCCTCACTTTCGTAATTCCACATTCTAGTTCCTCCTAGTGCAGGCCCTAAAGTTGTATCATGAATAGCAATAATTGCTTTTAATCCAGTTTCTTTATCATAGCAAAAAACAACTTGTTCATGCCCCATTAAACTCATTTTACTTACAATTAAACAATCATCTGTAGGCTTTGTTATTGTTGATATTGTTGACATTTCTCTTGATAAATTAAATTATTTAATCAGATATTCCTCATAAAAAAATTAATTTCTTCTTATTTTTAAATGGGGCGCGAATTTACTTATTATTTTTGGCTTTTCAATTAAAGTCCATAATCAATTAATGAAACACCTACAATACCTCAATAAATATTTCTGGAAATACCGAGTTCTGCTAGGGTTAGGTTCTGTTTTAATAATTATTGCAAATCTGTTTGCATTATACCCTGCTGAATTTGTAAGAGAAGCCTTTGATGCCATTATTTTAAGCATGAATACGGAAGAAAATACAATTACAAGCACAAGTAGCATTCTACTAAAATACGGAAGTCTGATTATTTTATTTGCTCTTCTCAAAGGAGTTTTCATGTACTTTATGCGACAAACAGTTATTGTCATGTCGCGTAAGATAGAATACGATTTAAAGAATGAAATATACAAACAATACCAAGCCTTAAGCATCTCGTTTTACAAGAAAAATAAAACAGGGGATTTAATGAATCGAATTTCGGAAGATGTAAGCAGAGTTAGAATGTACTTAGGCCCTGCCCTTATGTATGCTATTAATATTGTAATTCTGTTCTTTTTAGTAATTAGCAAGATGCTAAGTATTAGCACGACCTTAACTTATTATGTGCTATTGCCACTACCAATACTAGCGATTGCAGTATATTTTGTAAGCCATAACATCAATCGGAAAAGCGAGAAAGTACAAGAACAATTATCGAACATCACAACTATTGCTCAAGAAACTTTTTCAGGAGTAAAAATTGTAAAGGCATTTAGTAATGAAGAAAATGCATTGAATGTATTTTTTAATAGCTGCAAAATGTACACGAAACGCCAACTACAACTTGTAAAAATTGAAGCCTTATTTTTCCCACTTATCATAACAATGATAGGTGTTAGTACTGTGCTAACCATTTATATTGGAGGGCTTGAAAGCTTTAAAGGAAACATAAGCACAGGAAATATAGCCGAGTTTATTATTTATGTAAACATGTTGGCTTGGCCTGTTGCCTCAGTGGGTTGGATTACTTCCTTAGTACAAAGAGCAGCAGCCTCACAAGAAAGGATAAATAGTTTCCTACTCATTACTTCAGATATAGAAAATAAAACTACTGAACACACCCCAATTAAGGGTGATGTTGTATTTAAGAATGTCAGCTTCACATATGAAGATACTAAAATTCAAGCCCTAAAAAACTTGAACTTTACTTTAAAATCAGGAGATACAATTGGTATTTTTGGAAAAACGGGGAGTGGAAAATCAACTATTGCAAACTTAGTGTGTCGCCTATACGACTGCACGGCAGGAGACATTGAATTTGGGACTACTAAAATTGAAAATTTAAACCTTAACAGTTTAAGAACTGCCATTGGCTACATTCCTCAAGATGGATATTTATTTTCAGGAACCGTAAGAGAAAATATTGCTTTTGCTAGTGACACAACTATAGAAAATAAAATAATAGAGGCTGCAAAAAAAGCAGATATTCTTGATGAAATAAACAATTTTAAAGATGGATTCGACACTATTATTGGCGAAAGAGGCGTGCAACTTTCAGGAGGACAAAGACAAAGATTAGCCATTGCACGGACTTTTTACAAGAACCCTGAACTCTTTATTTTTGACAACTGCCTTTCAGCAATTGACGCAACTAAAGAACAAAGAATCCTGAAGCAATTGAAACAGGAAAGCAAAAACAAAAGCAGTATTATTATCTCACATAGAATATCAACTATAAAAGATGCTGACCAAATTATAGTACTGGAAAAAGGGGAGATAACAGAAAAAGGAACTCATAATGAACTACTTAACAATAAAGGATTCTATTATAAAATGCAGCAAATACAGAGCAACTCCACCTCTAAATAAGTCAAGTTAATATATTTTAATATATTTGACTCTTAAAAAAAAATTACAGATGGCTGAAAATAGAGACATGGAGGAGATTTTTTCAAAATCAGTTCGTGCAGGAAGAAGAACTTATTTTTTTGATGTAAGATCAACAAGAGCTGGGGATTACTATATGACAGTAACGGAAAGCAAAAGAGATTTTAATGAGGACGGAACGCCCTTTTACAAGAAGCATAAAATCTATTTATACAAGGAAGATTTCACAAACTTCAAGGAAGCATTAAATGAAGTAAGTGACTATATAATTAAAGAAAAAGGAGAAGAAATAATCTCCAATACAGTAAGAAAAACTGAGGAAGTTTCAGAAAAGAAAGAAGAACCAAAAGCTACACCTAAAGAAATAAAAGAAGAACCTGAAACGAAAGAAAAACCATCAACTGACTTTACTGAAGTTAATTTTGATGATTTAGGAAAGGAATAAAACCCTAACCAAAAACAAGTGGGAAAACCAACAATTTACTTTGTTGGTTTTTTTATGACAAGCTCTTTTTTCTTAACAACTCCCCTATTTTGTTGATAATTAGCCCCAAGAAACAAATTGCTTTTAGCCATAAGTAGTCTACTTTTATAGCCAAGAAATAAACAAGAAAATGGGAAGAATAATTGCAATTGCAAACCAAAAAGGTGGAGTAGGAAAAACAACTACTGCCATGAACTTAGCAGGGAGTTTAGGAGTCTTGGAAAAAACAGTATTGCTTATTGATGCTGACCCTCAAGCCAATGCTACATCAGGAGTTGGACACAACCCAAGGGAAATTGAAAAAGGAATTTATGAATGTTTAATGGGGCAAGCTACAGCTGAAGAATGCATTGTAGAAACCAAGAGCCCTAACCTAGATTTATTGCCCGCTAATATTGATTTGGTAGGTACTGAATTGGAACTGGTAAACCTTGAGCAAAGAGAATACAAAATGAAAAAAGTATTGGCTCCTATCCGTGATAAATACGATTTTATCATCATTGATTGTGCGCCATCATTAGGGTTACTTACCTTAAATGCACTGGCTACTTCCGATTCGGTAATCATACCTATACAATGCGAATATTTTGCTTTAGAAGGCTTAGGAAAATTACTCAATACTATTAAAATTGTACAACAAAGGCTCAACATTGATTTAATAATTGATGGCCTACTCCTTACCATGTACGATACCCGTTTACGCCTATCCAACCAAGTAGTGGAGGAAGTTAAAACACACTTCCAAGAAATGGTATTCAAAACCATCATCCATAGGAATGTTCGCCTTAGTGAATCACCATCTTATGGAGAAACGATTGTAATTCATGATGCATCAAGTAAAGGAGCAATTAACTACCTCAACTTGGCAAGCGAATTAATAAAAAAATTAGAAACACTTACTGTTGTAACAGAATAAGATGACAAAAAAAAGAGGCTCATTAGGAAGGGGTTTATCGGCTATTTTAGGAAATAATACAATTGATATTCCTGCTGACATAAAAATGGACAACACACCACTTGCTGGGCAAACACATGAGATTGCTATTGCTGAAATTGAAACCAACCCTTTTCAGCCCAGAACTGAATTTGATCAAGAAAAACTACACGAACTGGCTTCATCCATTGAGCAGTTAGGAATAATACAACCCATAACGGTTCGGAAACTAAAAGAAAATAAGTACCAACTTATTTCTGGAGAAAGAAGGTTCAGAGCCTCAAAATTAGCAGGACTAAGCAAACTACCTGCTTATGTTCGTATTGCTAACGACCAAGAAATGTTAGAAATGGCATTGGTTGAAAACATCCAACGAGAAAACCTCAATCCTATTGAAATTGCCCTGAGTTACCAAAGGCTTATTGAAGAAGTTAAATTAACCCAAGAACAGTGTAGCGAAAGAGTAGGTAAAAACAGAACTACAATTACCAATTTCTTACGCCTACTAAAACTCCCTTCTGAAATACAAAAAGGATTGAGTACAGGAAAAATTAGTACAGGACATGCTAGAGCACTTATTTCAGTGAAAAATAATGAAAGTCAGCTTAATATTTTTCATGATACAGTAGCAAATGGTTATTCGGTGCGAGAAGTAGAACAAATTGTAAAGGACTTTGCGGAAAGCAATTATAAACGCACATCAAAAAACAATGCAATAAGTACGCCAAACCCACTCCCTTTTTCTCAACAAAAAATGGTACATGATTTATCAAGAAAATTGGATAAAGAAGTAGAACTAAAAAGAAACAAAAAAGGAAAAGGAAAACTCATTATTCCCTTTAATAATGATACTGATTTAGCTAAGATATTCGAATTTATTAATAACTAAATTGCAGCTAAAAAAAAACATACTTATCGCTTGCCTATTCTTATTCGCTAGTGCAATTATGGCGCAGGAAAGTGTAGTGAAAATTCCTAAAAGGGCAGGATTATATTCAGCAATTATTCCTGGTGCTGGGCAAGTGTATACCAAAAAATACTGGAAAGTACCCATTATTTATGCTGGGCTAATTACCTCAGCCTATTACATAAAGGAAAATCATGATTTGTATGATTTATACAAAACAACTTACCTTAACAGAATTGATGGAAATACATCAGATAATTTAGATTACACCAATGCCAATTTGGTTACCTTAACCGAGCATTACAGAAGAAACCGAGAGGTATCAGCCTTGCTGTTTACCTTAACTTATGTACTGAATATTGTTGATGCCTCAGTGAGCGCCCATCTGTTTGATTATGATGTAAGTGAAGATATTTCCTTACACATACAACCAATCTATATGGCAAAAGAAAACGCAAGCGGCTTATCCTTATCAATTAAATTATAAATTTGCCCCATGAAAATTGCAATACTAGGAAATGGTAGAATGGGTAAACGCATTAGCGAGCTAGCCAAAGAAAGAGGACATACTATTGTTTGTATTTCATCATCAAAAAAACCGGCTCACACTTTAGATTTGAGCATTGCTGATGTGGCTATTGATTTCAGTACTCCTACTACTGCTCTTGCAAATATCAGCCATGCAATAAACAGTGGCATTCCTGTTATTTCAGGAACTACAGGCTGGCTAGAAAACCTAAAGGAAATTGAGGATTTATGCCAAGCAAAACAAGGTGCTTTTTTATACGCTTCTAACTTTAGTTTGGGTATGAATATCTTCTTTGAGATGAATAAAACTTTAGCCCGACTAATGAAAAATCAGAATTACGCAAGCACAATTCATGAAATTCATCATACTGAAAAACTAGACTCCCCTAGTGGAACTGCTATAACTTTAGGCGAGCAAATGAATGAAATTTTAGAAAATAATACACCAATTACTGCTGACAGAAAAGCAGATGTAGCAGGAACACACATAATAAAATACAACTGTTCAGTGGATGAGATAGAAATAAAACATACGGCTATAAACCGTGACGGATTTGCAATGGGAGCTATTATAGCTGGAGAATGGATTATAGGAAAAACAGGTGTTTTTGGTATAAATGATGTTTTAGCACAATAAATTATTTAAAAATCGTTAGTGTAAATATGAAAAAATTAAGAGAAACATTAGGAAAATTCTTTACCATAGTAGTCTTTATTGCCTTCACAATAGCTTGGAGTTTATTTGTTTATGTACTTGAGGGAGAATGGTTGTATTTCATCCCTTTATTTGTTGCAGATTATCTTTTCTGGGAAACCTTAAATTACAAATTCTGGCAGAAAAGAGTTAAAAAGGAAAAAAAGAAAAAAACTGAAGTAAGAAGTTGGGTTGATGCCATTGGATTTGCTGTGATTGCTGCTACTCTTTTACGTACTTTCCTTATTGAAGCCTACACTATTCCTACCTCATCAATGGAGAAATCAATGCTGATTGGCGACTTCCTATTTGTAAGCAAAGTAAGCTATGGCCCTAGAGTGCCCATGACACCCATTGCCTTTCCTTTAGTACACCATACTATGCCAATTGGAGGTGGTAAATCCTATTCCGAAAGCGTACAATTTCCCTACCATAGAATGAAAGGATTTGGAACAATTGAACGAAACGATTGTGTAGTATTCAATTGGCCAGCTGAAACCTTAGGAAGACCAGTGGACAAAAAAGAAAACTATGTGAAAAGGTGTGTAGGGATTCCAGGAGATAAAATTGAAGTCATAAATGCTCAGCTAATGGTAAATGATGCCCCACAAGAAGAACCTGAGGGCATGAAAAAACAATGGCATTATGATGTAAGTACAAAAGGAACAGGCCTAAACCCTAATATATTATACAAAAAATATGACATTACTGAGGGAGGGTATGGCCGTAACCAAAACGAGTACAACCTTACTTTAACCAATGAAAGCCGTGATGCTTTATCAAAATTTACAAATGTTACTGCAGTTAAAAAACGTACAGAAAAAGCAGGCGTATATGCCGAATATATTTTTCCGCATGATGAAAATTACAAATGGAATGCAGATAATTACGGACCCATTACTATTCCTGCATCCGGTGCAACTATTAATATCACAACTGAAAATTTATCTATCTATAAAGATATTATTGAACGCTATGAAAACAATAAATTAGAGGTAGTTGCAGGTGAAATTTACATTAATGATAAAGTAGCAACTACATATACTTTTGCTATGAATTACTTCTGGATGATGGGTGATAATCGCCATAATTCTGCTGACAGTCGTTTTTGGGGATTTGTACCTGAAAACCATATTGTAGGGAAAGCCCTTTTTGTGTGGATGAGTTGGGATAAAAATGCAAAAGGACTAAAAAAAATCAGATGGAGCAGACTGTTCAGCAGTGTTAAATAATCCGCTATTACCTACTGCCTATTTTGGTCCTATTTCCTATTACGCTATTCTATTGCAAAACCCCAATTGCAATATTGAGCTGCACGAACATTTTATAAAACAAAGCATCCGTAACAGATGCGACATCTATGGTGCAAACGGAAAATTACGCTTAACCATTCCTAAACAAAGGAAAGGAAGTAGCAAAACTTGCATTAAGGATATACAAATTTCCTACAAACAAAATTGGCAAAAAGAGCACTGGAACGCAATCGTTTCTGCTTACAACTCCTCCCCTTATTTTGAATACTACAAGGATGAATTACAACCGCTATTTGAAGAAAAAGAAGAATATCTTACCACCTTCAACAACAAATTACAAATAGTAATTCTTAGCATTTTACAGGAGGAAGAAAAAGTAAAAACCACTACTGAATACTTACATCAAGGTAATTTTTCTGATTTAAGAAATCACAATTGGGAACTAACCAAGCAAGAAAAATACGATCAAGTATTTATGGAAAAATATGGCTTTATTCCTAACCTTTCCATCTTAGATTTACTCTTTAATTTAGGACCTGAAAGTGCTGACTACCTAAATAATGTGCTAGTTTAAGTTACAACCTGAGTCAAAAAAATAGAAACTAAAAACTAACAACTAATAACTATTAGTACTTTTGACAAAATTATACAAAATGGCAAACTTGGAATTCAATAAGAATGATGATAAGATGAGGTTACTCATCTCGGAAATGAAAAGGAAACACGCTAAAGTATCCTTGGGTGGTGGTAAAAAGAAGATTGAAAAACAACACGCTAAAGGAAAACTTACCGCTCGTGAGCGTATTGATTACCTTAAAGATACAGATGCCAACTTTTTAGAAATTGGTGCTTTTGTTGGAGAAGGAATGTATGCCGAATATGGGGGCTGCCCATCAGGTGGTGTGGTTGCAGGAATCACATATGTAAAAGATAGACAATGTATTGTTGTTGCCAATGATGCTACTGTAAAAGCAGGAGCTTGGTTCCCTATTACAGCCAAAAAGAATTTACGTTTGCAAGAAATTGCAATGGAAAACAGATTGCCAATTATTTACCTAGTTGATAGTGCAGGGGTTTTCCTGCCAATGCAAGATGAAATTTTCCCAGACAAAGAACATTTCGGAAGAATATTTAGGAATAATGCCCGCATGAGTTCAATGGGAATTACTCAGATTTCTGCCGTAATGGGGAGCTGTGTTGCGGGGGGTGCTTACCTTCCTATTATGAGTGATGAAGCCCTTATTGTAGATAAAACAGGATCTATATTTTTAGCAGGGAGTTACCTTGTAAAAGCCGCTATTGGAGAAACTATTGATAACGAAACTTTAGGGGGAGCAACTACCCATTGCGAAATTTCAGGAGTAACTGATTATAAAGCTAAAGACGATAAAGATGCACTTGATAAAATCCGAAATATAATGGATAAAATTGGTGATTCTGAAAAGGCAGGATTTAACCGAAAGGAAGCCAAGAAACCAAAGGAGAACGAGAAAGAAATTTACGGAATATTACCTAGGGACAGGGCAAAACCTTACAACATGAAGGACATCATTGCTCGTTTGGTAGATAGTTCCGATTTTGAAGAATATAAGGAAGGATACGGTAAGTCTATAATTTGCGGATATGCTAGGGTTGATGGTTGGGCAGTAGGTATTGTAGCCAACCAAAGAGAAATGATAAAAACCAAAAAAGGAGAAATGCAGTTTGGTGGCGTTATCTATTCCGATTCTGCCGATAAAGCAGCCCGATTTATTGCAAATTGCAACCAAAAGAAAATACCATTGGTGTTTTTGCAAGATGTTACTGGGTTTATGGTAGGTTCTCGCTCCGAACATGGTGGAATTATAAAAGATGGCGCCAAAATGGTAAATGCCATGGCCAATTCAGTAGTACCAAAATTTACTATTATTATTGGTAATTCCTATGGTGCAGGCAATTATGCCATGTGTGGTAAGGCTTACGATCCAAGGCTGATTGTAAGTTGGCCAACAGCACAACTGGCCGTTATGGGAGGTGAACAAGCTGCTAAAGTATTGTTGCAGATTGAAAAAGCATCCTTAAAAACTAAAGGAGAAGAAATTGACGCAAAGGAAGAAACAAAATTATTGAAGACTATTACCGATAGGTATGATGAACAAACCTCTCCGTACTATGCAGCCTCTCGCCTTTGGGTAGATGCCATTATCGATCCTCTGGAAACCAGAAAAGTTATCTCAATGGGAATAGAAGCAGCCAATAATTCACCTATAAAAGAGGCGTATAATCCTGGGATTATTCAGAGTTAGAATACAAAACCATTTCCTATATTTGCAACCTTTAAAACAAAAACGAATGATTAACATTACTCTTCCTGATGGAAGTATCAAACAAGTAGAAAGTGGAACAACTGCAATGGATATTGCTATGGGAATTTCTGAGGGCCTAGCACGAAATGTGCTATCGGCTAGTGTAAACGGAGAGGTTTGGGATGCAAACCGACCTTTCACCACCGATTCTACCCTTACCCTACATACTTGGAACGATAAGGAAGGTAAAATGAGTTTTTGGCATTCTTCTGCACACATTATGGCAGAAGCTTTAGAGGTACTGTATCCTGGGGTTAAGTTGGGTATTGGTCCTGCAATTGATAATGGTTTTTACTATGATATCGATTTAGGTGATCGTGTTCTTTCTTCTGATGAGTTTCCAAAAATTGAACAAAAAATGAAGGAATTGGCTTCTCAGAAAATGTCATTTGAAAGAAAAGATATTTCAAAAAAAGAAGCTATTGCCTACTTCACCGAAAAAGGAGATGAGTACAAATTAGAATTATTAGAAGGATTGGAAGATGGTAACATCACTTTCTACACCCAAGGTAATTTTACCGATTTATGCAAAGGACCACACATTCCTTCTACCGGAAAAATAAAAGCAATTAAATTGTTGAATATTGCGGGTGCCTACTGGAGAGGAGATGAAAACCGTAAGCAACTTACGCGTATTTATGGAATATCTTTCCCTAAGCAAAAAGAACTTACGGCACACCTAGAATTATTGGAGGAAGCAAAAAAACGTGACCACCGAAAACTAGGGAAGGAAATGGAATTGTTTACTTTTTCAAAAAAAGTAGGACAAGGCTTACCTTTATGGTTACCAAAAGGAGCTCAACTAAGAGAAAAATTAGAAAATTTCCTAAAGAAAGCACAAACAAAGGCTGGTTATCTGCCGGTTATCACACCGCATATTGGCCACAAAGATTTATATGTTTGTTCTGGGCATTACGAAAAATATGGAGAGGACTCTTTTAGGCCTATCCTAACCCCAAATAAGGGAGAAGAGTTTTTCTTAAAACCCATGAATTGCCCGCACCACTGTGAGATATACAAAGCAAAACAATATTCTTACCGTGACCTTCCGGTTCGTTTTGCAGAGTTTGGTACGGTTTATCGTTACGAGCAATCAGGCGAATTACATGGATTAACCCGTGTTAGAGGATTTACTCAGGATGATGCTCACCTTTTTGTTCGTCCTGACCAAGTAAAACAAGAATTTATCAATGTTATTGACTTGGTACTCTATGTTTTCAATGCCCTTGGCTTTACCGATTATAAGGTGCAAATTTCCTTACGAGATAAGGAAGATAAAGAAAAATACATTGGTTCGGATGAAAATTGGGATAAAGCAGAGGCTGCAATTATAGATGCAGTTGCCGAAAAAGGATTAGAAACAGTTATTGAATATGGGGAAGCAGCCTTTTATGGTCCTAAGCTAGATTTCATGGTGAAGGATGCATTAGGGAGAGAATGGCAATTAGGAACTATTCAAGTAGATTATAACTTACCTGAGCGATTTGAACTAGAATACACAGGCTCTGATAATCAGAAACATAGGCCTGTAATGATTCACCGAGCACCATTCGGTTCTATGGAACGATTTGTGGCTGTTCTTATCGAGCATTGTGGAGGTAATTTCCCTCTTTGGCTCGCCCCTGATCATTTCACTATTTTGCCTATTAGTGAGAAATATCATGATTATGCTGAAAAAGTATCCCAAGTATTAAAAAATTACGATATTTGCGGCCCAATTGACCAAAGGGCTGAAACTACCGGTAGAAAGATAAGAGATGCAGAAGTTTCAAAAGTTCCTTACATCATTATTGTTGGCGAAAGAGAGGAAAATGAAGGAACAATCTCAGTTCGTAGGCATGGAGGTGAGGATTTAGGAAGTATTTCGGTTGATGGATTTATAAAAATAATAACAGAAGAAATAGATAATTTAATCACTTTTAATAACTAAAACGGTAAAGCAATCGCAAAAAAGAGACCATTCAGAGGTAGGGTAATAGCAAAAAAACTACACAAAACCAACAGAGAAATAACTGCCCCATTTGTAAGAATGGTGGGTGATGAAGTAGAGCCAAACATTGTTCAGCTTGATGAAGCACTTAAAATCGCCAGAAATCTTGATTTAGATTTAGTAGAAATTTCTCCGAAAGCCGAGCCACCAGTTTGTAAAGTGATTGATTATAAAAAGTTTATTTACGACCAAAAGAAGAAGCAAAAAGCAATCAAAAGTAAAGCACAAAAGGTAGTTATTAAGGAGTTAAGATTTGGTCCGAATACAGGAGAGCATGATTTTGATTTTAAATTAAAACATGCAAGGAGTTTTTTAGCAGATGGATCAAAAGTAAAAGCATTTGTATTCTTTAGAGGTAGAACAATCATCTTTAAAGACCAAGGACAAATTTTACTTTTAAAACTAGCACAAGCGTTAGAGGATGTTGGAGTTGTTGAAAACATGCCAAAGCTTGAAGGAAAGAAAATGATAATGATAATAGCACCAAAAAAGAAGAAATAAAACAAAAGAGACAATGCCAAAAATGAAAACAAAGGCTGGAGCCAAAAAGAGATTCAAACTTACAGGTTCTGGTAAATTAAAAAGAAAGCATGCGTTTAAGTCACATATCTTAACTAAGAAAGAGACTAAACAAAAGCACAACTTAACTAAGACAGGATATGTATCGAAAGCTGATACAAAGAATATTAAACTTCAGTTAGGAATTTAAAACAAATTAGGTTATTAACCAGGTATATAGTTCACACAAGGGCACAAAAATTAAAAGCCACTATCCACCAAAAAACAATTAAATTATGCCAAGATCGGTCAATTCAGTAGCTGCCAAGGCTAGAAGAAACAAAATTATTAAAGCTGCCAAAGGATACTTTGGAAGAAGAAAGAACGTACATACAGTAGCAAAAAATGCTGTAGAAAAAGGGTTGCAATATGCATACCGTGATAGAAAAAACAAAAAGAGAACTTTCCGTGCATTATGGATTGCTCGAATTAATGCAGGAACAAGATTACAAGGAATGTCTTATTCAGTATTTATGGGTAAAATTCATGCTCACGGAATTGAGTTAAACAGAAAAGTTTTAGCTGATTTAGCAATGAATCATCCAGAAGCTTTTAAAGCAGTTGTGAATAAAGTAAAATAAATTTTTTAGTTGGTGCTAATAAAAAAGGTGAACATTTGTTCGCCTTTTTTATTGTCTATACTTTTCTGAAACTATTAAGAAAGTTCCTCTTTCACTAATTTTGAAATTAAGGAACCATCAGCTTTTCCATTCAACCTACCCATAAGTGGTCCCATGCATTTTCCCATATCAGCAACAGATGATGCGCCAACTTGAGCAATAACTTCCTTCACTACTTTTCTTACCTCCTCTTCACTCATTTGAGCTGGCAAATACCCTTCAAGGTATGCCAATTGATTAATCTCATCAATTGCTAAGTCAGGTCGGTTTTGTTCTGTAAAAATAGCAGCAGAATCCTTTCTTTGCTTTACTAATTTTGCAATTATCTTTAAAGAAACCTCATCAGCAACTGTTGCACTTCCATCCTTAGTCGCCTCTAGCATTATTGCAGATTTAACAGCCCTTAGGGCTGCTAACTTATCTACATTTCTGGCTTTCATAGCCTCTTTTATATCATTTGTAATCTGGTCTTGTACACTCATTATTTATTATAATTTTTGTTTTTTAATTGCAATTGCTTTAAGGCATCCACTGCAAAAGTATAATTAGAATTAATTTCTATTGCTCTTTTATAATCCACCTCAGCTTGGGCTATATTTCCTAGCGTTTCAAAGCAATTTCCTCTGGAATAATAGGCCTCAAAAAATTCAGAATTAGAATAAATAGCATCCGAAAAGTTATTAGCCGCTACCTCATAAAGGCCTAGTTCCATATGGATAAAACCAATATTATAATGCCCGCTAGAATGAAACGCACTTACTTTATGTAAGTCAGCATAAGCCTCCAAGGCAGCATTCCAATCCATAATACTCTGATAAAACAATGCCTTATTATAGAGTATCATTTCATCAGAAGGATCCAAAGTCAAAGCATTATTATAATACACCACTGCAATAGTATCTCCCTTCAAATGAAACATCTGCCCCAACTGAACAAACCCTTCTTTAAATTCAGGATCGACATTTACAGCATTCCTAAAACAATTAATTGCATTGTCATCTTGCGCTAATTGCTTAAAAGCATAACCCATAAGCATATGAGTTTTAGCTTGATTGTATTCAATTTTTAAAGAGATATTAAAATGCTCAATAGCCTCTTTGTATTTTGCATAAGCCAACATCAGTTCTCCCAATAAAGCTTGAGATTTCTCATCACTTTCGTTTAATTGTATTGCCTTAGTAAGATGATTCTTCACCAAACCAGGATACTTTCCGTTAGCATTAGGCCTCTTTGAAAGCTCAAAATAAATTTCGGCTACAGAATAATGAAAAGTAGAGTTTAAAGAATCCAATTGCACACATTGGTTTAAATCAAACAGTGCTGATTCTAAATTATTACGCTCCTTATTATAATTAGCTCTATCTAGTAATAAAGCTGTATTTGTTGGGTCATTTTGAATGCTTTCAGAGAGCAAAACAATCTCTGATTTTTTATTTTTATCATTCTCTTGAAGCCCACAAGCCGACAATAAAAGGACCAAAACAAATGCAATATTACGCATCATCAGTATCTATTATTCTTGAGTTAAAGCTTCTTTAATCTTTGTTTCAATCTCTTCCGAAAGTTCAGGATTATCAGCAATCATTTGTTTTACAGCATCACGCCCTTGCCCTAGTTTTGTGTCTTCATAACTAAACCATGATCCCGCTTTCTTAACAATATCCAAATCAACTGCTTTATCCAACACCTCACCAGATCGAGAAATTCCTTCCCCAAACATAATATCAAACTCCACTTTACGGAAAGGTGGAGCTACTTTATTTTTCACCACCTTAACCCTTGTTCTGTTACCAATGATGTCTTCTCCATTCTTAATCGCGCCAATTCTTCTGATATCCAAACGAATTGAAGCATAGAACTTTAATGCATTACCACCAGTAGTTGTTTCAGGATTTCCGAACATTACTCCAATCTTCATTCTTAACTGATTAATAAAGATTACCGTACATTTTGTTTTACTAATAGTTGCGGTAAGCTTCCTCAGAGCTTGCGACATTAAACGCGCATGTAATCCCATTTTTGAATCTCCCATTTCTCCTTCAATCTCTGCCTTAGGTGTAAGTGCAGCAACAGAATCAATGACCACTAAATCAATAGCTCCTGAACTGATTAAATGATCAGCAATCTCTAAAGCTTGTTCCCCATTATCAGGCTGAGAAATGTATAAATTATCAACATCAACCCCTAAGTTTTTTGCATAAGCAGCATCAAAGGCATGTTCTGCATCAATAAAAGCAGCAATACCTCCTTGCTTTTGCACCTCAGCAATTGCGTGTATTGCTAAAGTTGTTTTTCCTGAAGATTCAGGTCCGTATATTTCGACCACTCTTCCTCTTGGGTAACCCCCTATTCCTAAAGCTAAATCTAGTCCAATTGAACCAGTTGGTATAGCTTCAATATCCTCTACCACCTTATCTCCTAACTTCATTACGACTCCTTTTCCGTAAGATTTTTCCAACTTACTCAAAGTAAGTTCTAGTGCTTTTAATTTAGCACTTTGTTCATTTTTACTCATAGCTATATATTTTATACAAATTAGAGAAATTCTTGAAGAAACATCAAAAAAAAGAAGCTTAAATTATTAACAAAATTACTTCTTAGAAAAATACTTACATATTGAAGTTATTCCACATCTTTCGCATTCAGGCCTTCTTGCTTTACAAAGGTATCTGCCATGTAATATCAACCAATGATGGGCAATATTCAATTTATCTGTTGGGAAAAGTTTAAGCAATTGCAATTCTGCTTGCAAAGGATTTTTCGCATTAGTGGTAAGTCCAATCCTATCTGCCACCCGAAACACGTGCGTATCCACTGGCATAGCAGGAATATCAAAATAAACTGAACCTACTACATTGGCTGTTTTCCTGCCTACTCCTGGTAGTTTTTGTAAATCATCAATGTTAGCAGGGATTTCAGCATTAAAATCCTGCATTAGCATTTTTGCCATTCCTGACAAGTGTTTTGCCTTATTCCTTGGGTAGGTACAGGATTTTATCAAATCAAAAATAGCATCAATTGAAGATTCTGCCATCACTTCAGCAGTTGGCATTTCTCTAAATAAACCTTTGGTAATAATGTTTACTCGTTTATCGGTACATTGTGCCGAAAGGATTACGGCAACCGTAAGTTCAAAAACATTGGTATAATCTAATTCTGTTTTTGCTTCTGGCATATTTTCAGAAAAATACGCTATGAAGTGTTTTGTTCTTTCTTGTTTATTCACAGAAACAAAAGTAAAAAATAAAAGAGGTCTTCAGACCTCTTTTACTAACCAAAACCACTTAGTTTAACGAAATTAGAATTTTATCATTTGATTTTGTTCTAATTACTTTCACTGAACTTGCATACGCAAGAATAGTATCTATTGTTTCTTTTTTCGGTCCAATCTGTACTTCATAAAGAAGTTTGTGTACCGATTTGTCAAAAGAACTGTACTCTTCTTTTAACAGATGATCCCACAATTTTAAAGTAGAGTTTATTCTCATATAGTATGTTTTTAAGATTCATTACACACTTAACGCAATACCCTACTTTATATTATATACATTTAGGATTATTTTACTAGCAAATCAATATGTTGCTTTTCAGCTAACTTTCTTAGATTAATTAAAGCATAACGCATCCTACCCAAAGCCGTATTAATACTTGCACCAGTTAATTCTGAAATTTGCTTAAATGATAATTCTTCAAAATACCTCATTTTTAATACTTCTTTTTGGTCTTCAGGCAACTGCTCAATCAATACTTTTAAATCAGCATGTACTTGAGCTTCTATCATCATCTCTTGCTGATTTTTACTTCCATCATCCAATATATCAAAAATATCAAATTCAGCGGTTGGTCTTACTTTACGCATTTTAGCTTCTTTACGAAAATGATCAATCACTAAATTATGAGAAATACGCATCATCCAAGGTAAGAATTTTCCTTCCTCATTATACTTTCCCTTTTTCAAGGAATTAATAACCTTTATAAAGGTATCCTGAAATATATCTTCAGTAAGATCACGGTTTTTAACTTTTGACATAATAAAAGAAAATACTCTATTTTTATGTCTGCTTAATAACGTTTCAAATGATTTATTATCACCATTTAAAAAATTCTGCACTAATACTTTATCGGTAAGATTGTTTGACAACATACTACTTTGTTTTTAGTTAATAAAAAAGTTTAAAGTAGATGTGTGTCTATAGGCGGGTAAATTGTTAATTAATTGTACGAATTCAGGTCCAAATTTAGTAAAACAAATTTAAATATCCAAATCTAATTTCATAGCTTTGCAAATTCTGCAAAATAATGGGGATTAAAAAAACACTAAATACTACCGAAAATATTGTGATTAGAGGTGCACGAGTACACAACCTCAAAAACGTCTCAATTAGCATCCCAAAAGACAAGCTCATTGTCATTTCTGGAGTGTCAGGAAGTGGAAAATCGTCATTAGCCTTTGACACTTTGTTTGCTGAAGGACAAAGACGCTACATTGAAAGTCTGTCGTCATACGCCCGTCAATTCCTTGGAAAATTACAAAAACCAGAAGTAGATGAAATACTTGGGATTTGCCCAGCCATTGCTATTGAACAGAAAACAACTACCAATAACCCTAGGTCAACTATAGGAACAAGTACCGAAATATACGACTACCTAAAACTCCTTTTTGCTAGAGTAGGAAGAACCATTTCTCCCTTATCAGGAAAGGAAGTAAGACGTCACCAAGTGAGTGATGTAGTTGATTTTATCAAACAACAAAACCAAGAAGAAATAGTCATTATTTCAGCTAACTATAAAGGAGCAAATGACAAGGATATCCTTTCCGTTTTAAGGCAACAAGGTTTCTCTCGTGTTATACACCAAGGAGAAATAGCTAAAATAAAAGACTTATTAAAGAACGAGACAATAGTATCTGCTAACAACCTTCAAGTTGTAATTGACCGTATCATTATTGATGAAACTGACATTGAAGGTAGAATTGCTGATTCAGTACAAACTGCTTTTTTTGAAGGAGATGGAGAGTGTAGTATTCAAATTAAAGATAAGACATATCATTTCTCCAATAAATTTGAGCTAGATGGTATGCAGTTTGAAAAACCTAGCACTCACCTATTTGCCTTTAATAACCCTTATGGCGCTTGCAAAAGGTGTGAAGGTTTTGGTTCTATACTAGGAATCGACAAAAAGAAAGTAATCACCAATGAAAACCTATCCGTTTATCAAGGAGTGGTAAGCTGTTGGAGTGGTGAAAAGCTAAGCAAATGGAAAGACCGTTTTATTATTCGTGCTGCTAAGTTTGAATTTCCAGTTCACAGGCCTTATCATGAATTAACAGATGATGAAAAAGATATTATTTGGAATGGTAAAAATAAATGCAAAGGAATTCATCAGTTTTTTCAAAAACTAGAAAGCAATAAATACAAGATACAAAACCGAGTATTAATTGCTCGCTACAGAGGGAAAACGGATTGTGATGAATGCGGAGGATCAAGGTTACGAAAAGATGCACTATATGTAAAGGTTGCCGATAAAAGCATAGCAGATATTGTAAAAATGAATGTTGGTGAAGCATTATTATTCTTCAAAAACATAAAGCTAAATTCTACTGACAGCAAAGTTGCCGATCGACTAACACAGGAAATTAGCAGTAGACTTCACTACTTAAATGAGGTTGGCTTAAGCTACCTAACATTAGATAGAAAATCCAATACTCTATCAGGTGGGGAATCACAAAGAATTAATTTAGCCACTTCAATTGGAAGCTCTCTAGTAGGCGCTATGTATATATTAGACGAGCCGAGTATTGGCCTCCATTCTAAAGATACCGAACGCCTTATCAAAATCTTAAAAGAACTAAGAGACATAGGGAATACTGTGATTGTAGTGGAACATGATGAGGAAATAATGGAACAAGCCGATCAAATCATTGATATTGGTCCTGAGGCAGGAATCCATGGCGGAGAAATTATTTTTCAAGGTCCTCTAAAAGATATCTACAAAGAGAAAAGAAGTTTAACTACTCAATATCTTTCTGGGAAATTAGAAATTCCTACGCCCAAAAACAGAAGGAGTACTAAAGATAAGATTACTATTGAAGGAATTAATAAACATAATTTAAAAAATGTAAATGTTGAATTTCCGTTATTCGGACTAACATTAGTTACAGGAATGAGTGGTTCAGGAAAATCAACATTAGTAAGAGACATTCTGAAACCTGCTTTGAACACTCATTTTGGCAACTATAGCAAAGCCAATAAAAATTATGAACGCCTAAGTATCAGTACTAATAATCTAAGTAAACTAGAATTTATTGACCAAAATCCTATCGGGAAATCATCCAGATCGAACCCAGCAACTTACATAAAAGTATATGATGATATTCGAAAACTATTTGCTGGACAACCTTTAGCTGAGACCCGAAAATACAAAACAGGATTTTTCTCTTTTAATGTAGATGGTGGTAGATGTGAGCATTGCAAAGGAGAAGGAGAAACAACAGTAGAAATGCAGTTCATGGCAGATGTGCATTTAGAATGCGAACACTGTAAAGGAAAGCGTTTTAAAAAGGAAATACTAGAGATAAAAGTGGGCGAAAAAAACATTTCAGACATCTTAAACTTATCAGTTGATGAAGCTATTCAGTTTTTTGAAAGTAATAATGAAACGAGTATTGCACGAAAACTACAACCTTTACAAGATGTAGGGCTTAGCTATGTAAAATTAGGACAATCATCCAACACTTTAAGCGGTGGGGAAGCGCAAAGAATAAAGCTTGCCTCCTTTTTAGGCAAAGGAAATACAGTAGAAAAAACGCTATTTATTTTTGACGAACCTACAACTGGCCTTCATTTTCATGACATCAACAAACTACTCAATTCCTTTTATGCACTCATAGAAAAAGGACATTCTATCGTTTGTATTGAGCACAACTTAGATGTAATAAAATGTGCTGACTGGATTATTGACTTAGGACCAGAAGGAGGAGATAAAGGAGGTGAAATTGTGTTTGAAGGAACTCCTGAAGATATTGTAAACTGCAAAAAATCCATTACAGGAACATTTCTTAAGAAAAAGCTCTAAACTATATAATCCAAATAATTTTGTAGGATAATAGTTGCACTTACTTCATCCACTAGTGCTTTATTTTGTCTTCCTTTCTTTTTTACTCCTGAAGCTAAAATACTTTGCTTAGCAATCTTAGAAGTAAAGCGTTCATCAATCAGGTGCACAGGAATTATAGGATGTGTTTTTCGCAAGCGTTTTACAAAACCATTTACATGCCCAGTACTATCCGTTTTACTGCCATCTAGGTTTTTCGGATCGCCCACCACAAAATATTCTATCTTTTCTTTTTGAACTAAATTTAAAATAAAATCATCCAACAAATGAGTTGGGATAGTCGTTAATCCTGAAGCAATTATTTGCATTGCATCTGTAATTGCAATACCCGTTCGTTTAGTACCATAATCAATACCAAGCGCCTTTCCCATTATTGTTTTACAATTTGATAAGTTACTCCTTCAGGTATTACTTTTATAGTATAAGTTCCTGCTGCATACTTTCTAATATTAAAAGAAGATGCGCCTTTTTGATCTACCATTTTTTCAATTAACCTACCTGCATTATCATAGATTTCAACAGCATGATTTTTATCATCATTAAAGGTAAGGTTAAAGCTACCCATAGTTGGGTTTGGGAAAATTTCAAAATCAATTTTCGTATCCACTACACTAGTTACTCCTAAATAAATAGGAGGAAAAACGATATAATCAATCCATGCACAATCTTGCCCTGCTGTTTGAGAACCATCTTTTTCATATTCCCATTTAAAAGTATTTTGTCCTATACTTACAGGGAAAGAAACAAAGCTCCAAGCATTATCTTCACCTGACCACTCCCCTTCTTTATTACCATTAATCTTAAATTTCAAAAAGTCATAATCTTGTTCTGAAGAAAGATACTTGAAAAAAGAAATATCACCAGGAGCAGTAACATCAACTGTAATAGAGAGTTCTGATTCAGAATTATCAGGAATCACACCCGACCTTGAAGAATACATTCCCTCATATACTTGGTTATTATCAATTGACCAAGGAAAAACACCTTGTACCCAAGCATAATTTGTAAAATCACCTGTTTCATAATCCTCATCAATAATACCCACAATAGCAGAAAATGTATTGTTATAAGCATATGCCCCATCCGTTAAATCATAAGGAAACTCAACATAAGTTCCTACTGGAGTATTTCCATCAATAGTAATATTAAATACAGTAGATTGTTGCTGATTCGCATTTAATAATGTTAAATTCACAGCAGTAGTATTTATCGTTACATAAGAAGATAAACTACCTAAAGTAGCTGTTAAGTTTACAATATCAGCATGACCCATATTTGTTGCGTCAATGATTAAATCTAACGTCTCACCTGCATCCAATCTACCATTTCCATTTCCTAAAGTTGCATCATCAATTGTAAATGTTGTATGATTTAAGACAGGGGCATTTAAGGTTACGTTTATAATTGAACTCCAAGTATTACTAAGATTATCTGTCATAGTCACATCAAAAACTACAATATGTTGGTCAGGAATAAAATTAGCTACTTGATAAGTAAACGAATTAGTAGTTATGGTTTGAGCTGAATTAATGATTAAAACATTATCAGTACTATCAATCAATGTAATATAAGTATCATTCGTAGAAATAACAACATCAATACTCTGCGCATTTACCGACCCTATATTCTGCAAATCCAATTCCATACTAATCAGCTCATTATAATCCACCAATGCATTATTATTCCCTGCTGAGTCATCAATAGTATTACTTGCATAAATAACATAAGGGCCCGTAGGTGAAATAATTTGAACACTACTAATATAAGGCTGTTTAAACTGTTTAGTTACTACAATATCAGCAGTACCTACATTTGAAATTGCCGGAAAAGTTAAACTCACAATTCCTGTAACATCAGCTAGCTCTGCATCTAACAATACCCCACCCATTGATATTGCTACATAAGCATTTTCCTCAGTTGTTACCGTAAGAGTTGTTGTCCCAACTGGAGTTACTGTTTGATGAGTTACTGTTAATATTGTAGGTTCTCCAATATAAGGCATCAAAGAAGGGTCTCCCATTAAATGATAAATCTCCCAATAATACTGCTCAGAACCTCCTGCTTGAGTAACTGCTAAATTCCCTGAATGTATCATTTGTCCAGCTGTAATAAACCAGTCTGCTTGTTGCTCTCCATTTTCATGCATCATGCAATCAAAGAGGGCTAATCCTGTACCCGCATAAGTAGGATTTGCTGAGATACTTCCATTTCCAACAGCCCACCAAAAATCTTCATTCCAATAGGTATTATTTGAGCCTCCAATATATCCTACAGCACCTTTATTATTAGCCCTTAGTAAGCTTTCTCCAAAGCAAACTGGAACATCAAATTTATTCGATTGACAACAGTTCCCTACCATAAACCCATACTTATCAATATTTTGTAATCCGGAAACATCAGAAGTAGAAAAACTTGGGTCAGACCAACCATTAGAACCACAATGAGCTGTATAATTAGCAAAACCAACACCCGCACTTACATCAGCAATAATAGCTGCAGATGCTCCTGGCATATCAGAAGTAATAGGCGTTCCTGAGCCATACAAATAATTGTAAACCGTTAAACCATGGGCTATGTTAAAATAATTATCTGTTCCATAATTGATTTGCCCATTCCCATAAGTAGGTGCCATAGATGCATCTACCCCTGCCACTAATACTACTTCATCTAAAAAAGAAGGATCAGAAAAAGTATATTTCTCATGCGTTAAGGTCTTATGAACTTGCGCCTCAACATCAGCAGGAGTTAAAGCAGAAAATCTACCATAATACATTTCAGGATAAAAATCACCACCACCATCAAACTCACAAAAATACATGTCAGATAAATGATTTCCATTATTAAAAGAAGTCACTTGCCCATCATCCCCCACAATTAGCAAATAGGTTGGTGCAGGATTAGTAGCAGTTGCATTATCATACATATTTTTCAAATATGCATGAATAGATGTAGTAGTATTACCAACTGCAGGATCATTAGTATATCCTTCAACTACCATAAACCCTTTTTTGGTTTTCCATTGAACTAATGGCTGTAATGCCGATTGAAATTGAGGGTCAGAAACAATTACATATTTTACAGGATAAGTAGTAATAACATCCTTTTCTTGCATTGGCATGTAATTCAGGCAACTTTTAAATAAATGCTCAAATTCTGGAGAATAATATTTTTGCTTATTCGCAAGATGTGCTGAAATATCAGTGTTTTTAAATACTACTTTCACCTCAATTTTAGTCACTACTTTCAACTGATTGGTAACAGGGTTATACTGGAAAGGAGCAATAGAAATTCTAGCCAATTGCTGTCCTCTCATTTTTCCTAAATATTCAGTAGTAATTAGTTTATGGGTGTAAAAATCATTGTTTGTATAGTACTCTTCATTAAAGTAAAAAGGAACGTCTTCTGCATTTTCACTTTTTAATATGGATGGTTGGGATGGAAAAATAAACTGTGCTATTCCATAATCAGATAATGATATAATTTTCTCCTCTTTATTTAAGATTTGAATAGCCACCTCTGCTCCCAAAGGAATATTAATTAGTTCCTCTAGTACTGGCAACTCAGCATTTCCTTTTTTTGCATTTTCACCATAACCCGAAACGATTAACTTTATAAAGTTTCCAGCTTCAGTTTTCACTACCATAGTTTGTATTTCGGACAAATGACTAACAAAAGTAAATTGGGTTAGGGATTTATCCGTAATTGTTAAATGGTTCTCTGTATTGGTTACTTTAATATCAGTTGCTGATGCTGTAAAGGAAAATACAATACAAAATACTATAAGTACTTTTATTAATTTCATCTGTATTAATTTGTTTGCCACAAAAGTAAGTTTTTTTGATTTGAGGTACTAATTTCCTATTATAAATCTTATGTAGTCAAATAAGGCTAAAATTATGTAACCTTTTAATTTTATATCCGTAGAAGTTCGTGGCTCAACCGCAAGGTTGGGTTTTCTTATTCAATAACTACTCTCTTCTCCACCGTACCATCATCATAAATGTAGAGTAAAGTAGTTTTATCAATCACTTTATCCGGGTTCACTTTTCTACCTAATAAGTCAGTAATCATTAAAAGGGTACGCTCTGTTAATTCGGGGTTAATCAAACGAATAATTGCTGGCTGTGTCCAAAATATTGGGCTTGTCCATAAAAGAGAACGATAAGCACCACCACTAGGGTTACACCAAGTACGAGCTTGTGCTCGGTAACTTGTCCCTGGTGTTAAGCCATTCTTATTTTTAGTTAGTATTGGATAATTCACTCCAAAACCACCTACATTGAACCAAGTGCTTCCTGACACATCTATCCTTGTTTTAATTCTAACAAAACTATAAGCTGCTGTAGTATCCCAAGTAAAGGTTGCTTTAGTAGTTATTGGAGTACTCACCTGTAAGTTCGTAATATTTGGGCATTCCCCTAAAGTAGTAAAGTTGTGTAAAACTGTCCAAACACTATTACCACCTCCACAATACCAAGCTCTCATTTGATATTCATAAGTAGTTGCTAGAGTTAAGTTCAACAATAACTTATCTGTTTTATTCGTACCAAAAGCACAAGAACCCACTGGTGCTCCAATAGTTTTGCTGTTCCAATAGTTTGTCCCAACCTCTCTGTATTTTATTCGGTATTGGTCAACCATACAAACAGTAGAATTCATATTGTCCCAATTGATGGTCGCTCTATCGTGAATTACATTAGTAGTATACAGGTTGCTTGGTGCACTTTCAATACATCCTGTTGAATAAATACAACTACCATCATCTACTGTAGATGAAGCATCATAGTTAATCGCTAATGGGTCAGTACACCCAGAAACAATTACAACAACTGTTACAGTATCAGCTGAAAAACAACTCCAATTATTATAACCTACATACACAATATAATCACCTGCCAATAGCCCACTTATATCTTCAGTAGTTTGTGATGGAGAAGTGTTCCAAAAATAAACATAAGGAGTTACTCCCCCACTTACCGTCAAATTAATTGCACCATCAGTAGAAGTTGCCGAACTCGCATGTGTTACTAAATAACTTAAGCTTAAAGGAAAAGGTTCATTCACTACATAAGTTGCCGTATAAGTCTGATTTTGAGCATCAGTAATTGTTAAACCATAATTTCCTCCTGAAAGTCCAGTAATATCCTCAGTAGTCATTCCATTAGTCCAAGAATATACAAAAGGAGGAACTCCTCCATTAACAGTTACATCAATTGCCCCATCATTATTTCCTGTACAACTTACATCACTAATCATTGCACTAGCATTAATAGGAGTAATTACACCATTTTGAACAGTAATATTCGCAGTTGAAAAACAATTATTAGCATCAATTGCATAAAAGGTATAAGTACCCGCTCCAATATTTATTAAATTTTGAGTAGTTGCATATGGGTTTAACCAATAATAAGTATAAGGAGTGACACCTCCAGTAGTAGTAGTATAAATTGCCCCATCAGTAGCCCCAGGAGCTGAAGTAGCTACAGCATTATAACTAATCGTAATTGCTGATGGCTCACCTACATAGTATGATGAAGTTGCAACTTGCCATTGAGCATCCGTAACCGAAATAGTGTAATTCCCAGGCGATAAACTAGATACATCTTGAGTAGTTGCTCCAGTATTCCATAAATAAGTAAAAGGGGATAGCCCTCCACTTACCGAAACATCAATACTTCCATTCGTATTTCCATTGCAACTCACATCAATAACATTAGCTGTAATTACAATAGGTACATTTACAGGCACACAACCAATGGATGACTGTAAGGAAGAGCGACTACCATTTAAGGTTGCTCTCATTCTTGTTTTTTGTCCTGCACTAAACATATACATACAAGCATCATAGGTGTAATCCATATAGTTCATAAACATATCGCCATTACTTCCGTTTCCGCTACAATTAGAAGAAGAGGGGAAAGTAGGACAACCGTAATTTGAAGTCTGATGAGTAGGTGTATCAGACACATAATCTGTACCACAATTAGCATCTCCCCAAATATGGCGTAAATTTAACCAATGTCCCACCTCATGAGTTGCTGTACGTCCAAGATGATAAGGTGAAGTTGCAGTACCCACATCACCAAAATAGGCATAATCACAAACTACACCGTCTGTACTGGAACTACCCCCAGGGAATGTTGCAAACCCTAATAAACCACTAGCAAGATTACAGACCCAAATATTTAAATAATTGGAAGTATTCCAAGCATTATGCCCCCCACTACTTGCATATTTCATACTAGTATATCCAGAAAAACTTTGTGTGGTAGTGGAAGTTCTGGTAATTCCCGTTGTTGTATTTCCATTAGGATCACGCACTGCCAAACAAAACTCTATTTCACAATCAGCAGCAACTCCACTAAAGGCAGAAGGAACAGATGAGGCATCCGCATTTAACTTTCTAAAATCTTCATTCAGTATATCAATTTGTGATTGTACTTGTGCCGTAGATATATTTTGTGATGACGTTTTATAAATAACATGCACAACTACAGGAATAGTTATTACATTAGGCATTGAACTCTCAGGGTTATTCATAATCCAATTTTGAATTGCAGATTCTTCAATCTGCATTCTTTGATCAACCTGAGGGTCATTTTGGCGGATTTCATCCAAGTGCTGCATGGTTCCACAATTTCTTGTTTGAGACTGTACTGCAACACAACTTAGCACTGCAAATGCTAGGGAAAATAACTTTTTCATCTTTTTAATTTTCGTTTTTGCAAATGTACAAATTTACCGCTTACATACTGTTTTATAATCACACCATTCACAAGTACTTACCACATCCGTTTGCACAAAATCATTATTCATTATTTGCATAAGCACAAGTTCCAATTGTTCCTCAATTGCTTCAAGAACATTGGCATCTACATTAATAACCTGCTTTTCTTTAAAACTAATTTTCTTACTTACCTTAATCAAACCTGACTTTAAATTCTTAAAGGAAAAATTACCCGCTACAACATCAAATCCAATATATTGAGGGTTCATTTTTAAATACAAATAAGCATACATCAATAACTGAAATGCTTTTGCTTTTTTAGGGTTAGCAATAATTTCATCATACTCAGTAATAAGCACCTCATTGTCTTCTACCATTCCTGTTTTATAATCGATAATTCGCAAAACATCACCCTCAAAATCAACTCTATCCGCCTTACCAATCAATTTAAAATCAACCCCATCAACAGTAAGTTCATGTACCAATTCCTCCTCCTTTCCTGCAATAGTAACTTGCTTATTTTTATCATCTGCTTCTTGTAATAATTTAAGTTCCAAATTTAAAAAATCTTTGGTAAGCTTTTGCGCTATTTGCAAGCTCAAATAATTTTTACCTTCTTTCATGCCTTGTGCTGAAAGTTTCGCTTCAAACTCATCTTTTACAGACTCTAATATTGCTTTTGTATGTTCCTTAATATAAGATTGTGTCAATAAGCCATCAGGGTAATGCAATTCAAACGCATTATGTATGGCCGTACCCATTGTACTTGCATCAGCAAATTCATCTACCGCATCATCCTTCCTGATTTTCGCTAAATAATGATAATAAAATTGCAAACTACAATTGTTGTATTTATTCAATGCTGAAGGAGAAACACCACTTGCTGCCCAATTTTTAATTTCAGCCTCAAGTCCATTATTTTTCACAACTATTGCTGAAGGATTCTTCACTTCCAAATCAGCTCCTTTATACACTAATTGCTGAATAGGAGTCGTTTTATATTCTGATAATAATTGTGTGATAAACCTACTTTTTTCTCCACGTCCAAAATCATCTGTTTCGGAATTATATACCAAAGTTACATGGTTTGCTCTTTGCAACAATCTGTAAAAATGATAAGCAAAAACAGCATCACTCTCCGCATAAGTTGGTAATTTAAAATAGCATTTCATATCATAAGGAATGAAGGAATTAACCGACTTCCCTTTAGGCAATTTTCCTTCATTCACACTTAGCATTATTACATTCTTAAAATCCAAGGTTCTGCTTTCCAGAATTCCCATTAGTTGCACTCCTTTTAGAGGCTCTCCTTTAAACGGAATCATTTCTTTTGAAACCAATTGCTTCAATACGGTTTGCAAGGTTTTAAGTTTAAAATCAAAGTCAACCTCAGCTGCTAATTTTTTAAGAACCAATAAACTCTTACTAAAAGTAGCCAATACTTCTGAAGCAATCGTTCCTTTTTTACCAACCAAAGGTTTACGTAACATGAGTACTAAATCATCCAAACACTGCAAGGATTCACCTACTGTTTTCCAAATATAAAATAGTTGTTTCACCTTATCATCCCCTAATAATAAAGAATGAATATTGGCTTTACTAACAAAGACAATATTGTCCTTTATGATAAATTTCTTTAACGCAATAACTTCTTTTGAATCTGCTATTTTTGAAAAATAGGGATGCTCAACAACTGCTATTACATCTTTATAATAAAAGGCATTTCTTTTATAATTAATGGCATGAATTTGCATAGTAAACAATACATCAACAAAAGAAAATAAAGTTGAGTTTTTTAAAGGGCTACCCATAGTTACATTAAGCTGTTTTACTGCTGAAGGCAAGTTATTCAGCACAGGAAAAAGCAAGGCTTCATCAGCCAGAACAATTGCAGTATTACTATCTTCCAAATCAGCTTTACTAAAACCTTTAATCACCTCAGCAACCACCTTAGCCTGCGCTGTATTTTTAGGACAAGCTACTACCAGAAATTTTTCTTTTTCTACAGCATAATAATCACCAACTCCTTTAAAGTCAATTTCTGACCACTTTGCTCTTTGCTCTCTTAAAAAACCACCTGCTTCATGCATTGGATTATCATAATAGAATTTATCGGCATCCCAAAATACACGAGCAATATCTTCTTTTTTTAAGAAATCAACTATCTCTTGTTCCGATTTTGTGAGCGCATTTAAACCTACAAACCAAACCTTTTTCCAACTTATATCTCTTTTAGCAATCTGCTCGGCAGCAATTCGATATGCTAAGCCTTGATAGGCAAAATTTTCACTCAACAATGAAACCCTAAATGAAGTATACCATTGATGCATTCCCTCAAAGAAACTGCTGTAATCCGTTTGCATTGGCGTTAAATCAGCATTTGTAAAACTCCAATCCTCCACACTCCAACCTTCCAGTTCTTTTACATTTTTAAGGTTAGTGTAAATTGATTTCGCATTAATAATATTCCTGTCTATTTCATTAAAATCGTGCAATAATACATTACTCCAATTCAAGAAATCATCAAAGGAATCTACTTTTTGAGGTGGGTGTTGCAAGTAGGCTTTATACAAGCGAAACTGCAAACTCATATTATCCAATACTTTCAAACCTGATAATTGTTCTGCAAACTCTTCAATAGCATAAAACTCTGGGAGGAAAATTGGTTTATCAATCCTTTGCGACAAATAATGTTTTAAAAAAACTACTGCTCTTTTTGAAGGTAAAACTACCGCAACCCCATCCATACTTTTAGGGAATTTCTCAAGCAATCTGTCTGCTATTTTAGCTAAGAATGGCATCATACTTTCTTAATCTTTTTATCATTATTTGTGTAAATCAAAATCTTCTCAATATTCTTTTTTCCCATTTTAAAAAGGGCATCAGCATAATCTGTGATTTGCTGAATATGAGTTGCATTCTCCTCTCCTGTTTTGTAATCAATTATAATTACTTTATCGGAAGTAGTATCGAACAACAAGCGATCAGGAATATAAGTATTTCCTGAAGGCATAAGTATTTCCTTTTCTGTTTTCACTTTCCATTTATCAGAAAAATATGGGAGTATCTCTTTGTCCGAAAGCAAATCAGTAATCGTTACTTTTAATTTTTCATAATCTTCTTTTGTGCATTTCCCTATTGCATATAAAGCCTCTATCACCTCCTCCTTTTGGTGCATATAATGGATTCCTTCTAACGCTAAATGCAATAATTTACCCCAATCTTTCTTAGCATTTTGTGTTTCTACATCCCAAATTTCTTCAGCAGAATGCTTTAACGAAATCACTTCACGCCAATCCAATTTTTTAGCATTTTCTACTTTGAAATCAGTAATCAATTTAGGTTTTTCACTATGATTAGCATCCTCATCACCAATTCGCAAAGGGTACTGCTCGGCATACTTATACAACATGGAATTTAGGTTTCCATTGGTATAGAAATTTTCGTTTAGTTTGTCAGGGATTGCTTTTGCAAAAACATATAAACGCTCCTTAGGGCGTGTCATTGCTACATATAATTTATTCAAATTATCCAAAAAAGTAAGGTCCTTTTCCTTCCTGTAATCCTCCTTAAAATAAGAATACTCTAAGTTTTTACCACTATTAATTAATGCTGCTGGCAATTGCTTATTAAACCGTGTAGAGGTATCCACCCAAATCTCTTTTGTTTTTCGGCCGTCATCCCAATTAAAAGGTATCATTACCACATTAAAGGCCAAACCTTTCGACTTATGAATTGTCATGACTTGCACGGCATCAGCCGATTCAGGAACTACAATTGCCTCTTTGTTTTTTCTCTCCTCCCACCAAAGCAAAAATTCAGAAAGACTGCTTCCTTTCTTTTCAGAATAAGCAAGCACTACATCCAAAAAGAATTGCAAGTAAACATCTTCCTTTAAATTAAGTAACCTAATGAGTTGTTCCACCATTTCATAAAGCGGTTCTTCCAATAGTTTGCTAGGAGTAATAAATATATTTGCCTTTTTCAATAAAGCATCAAAACCATTGGGTGATGTTAGGCTTATGTTTAAGGTATGAAAATTTTCACCACCCAAAACAGTCGTATATAAATAATCAGCCACAGCAGATTTTGCAATATTATTTTCAGGATTTTGAAGCACTCTTAAATTTGCCAAAACCATATTTACTTTGTCTGATTTATTCAGCAAAAGACCTTCATTCGAAATGACAGGAATTTCAGCAAGTGATAAACTTTCGGCTACCAAAGCCACTTTTTTTCCACTAGCACAAAGGATGGTTATATCTTTGTATTTAAAATTATTTTCCGTTTTTAATTTTTGAACTTCCTTAATCATTTTTGTAAGAATCTGCTCCTGATAAGATTCATCCTCTTTATCATCAAAAAACTGAACATGCACATAACCACCTTCTTTTGCATTGTCACATTCCTGCTCATGATTATCGTATATCCCTAACAAATCAGGAGAAAGAAGTGTTTTAGTTGTTTCAAAAAACTGATTGTTAAAGGCAATAATTTCCTTTCTACTCCTAAAATTACTCACTAAATTATCAGCTTTATAATGATCATTCAATTTACTTTCCCAATCATTTTTAAAATCTAAATTGTCTCCTTTATAAATGGTTGGCAACTGAAAAAACTGCTCCACTTCACCCCCTCTCCATCTGTAAATGGACTGCTTACCGTCCCCCACCAAAAGGCTTTTTCCGTAATCCAATGAATCAGTAATTAGCGGTAAAATATTTTGCCATTGCAAGAGGGAAGTGTCCTGAAATTCATCAATTAAATAATGATTGTATCGCTCGCCCAAACGCTCATAAATAAAAGAGGAAGGCTGATTGGTAACGACATGGTGTATCTTTTTATTGAACTCTGCAATTTGCTCAACATTTTGCTCTTTTTTATAGGCTTTTACTTCCGCCATTAACTCATTGAGCACAGCTATGGAGTACATGTTTTTCAGCACTGATTTTACCGAAATATATTCAGTAAGCAATTCCATTAAATCAGTAAAAAATTGCTGCAAATCCGTTTTACAAAATGCTACCAATTCCTTTATTTCATCCGATTTACTCTTAGCAACCCATTCATCATTAGCTATATTTTTTTGCAATGTAGGAGTTGGAATCCATTTACTATCATTTGCACTTCCTACATTTTTAGTGAAAAAATTATAGAATGTTCCACTTTTGAAATGGTCTTTAGTAAGCCCCTTTGCATCAAAGTACAAACAAACACTATTAGCCAAATCTTCTATCTTCTGTACACAAGCATCTTTTTGGATTTGCAAATCCTTTTTCACTTGCATACAAGCAGCAACAGTTAGTTGCTTTTCACTTATGTGCTGACTTACTTCTTCCTTGAACAATTGCTGAGCAAATTCCTCTAAATCCCGTTCAATATTTGTGCTTTTTCCATCCTCCGCTTTTTGCAAAGCAAAACCAATTAGTGCTTTGGATAAATCCCCTCCACTATCTGATATTTTACCCAAAAGCAAAGCCACTACTGGCTGAATAATTTTATAATTATCCATCTCCAAATCAAAATTATGCGCCAAACCTAAGTCAGTCGCAAAAGTCCTTACAATTTTATAAGTAAACTTATCAATGGTTGAAATTCCTAAATCGGCATAATGATGTAAAATATGATTGTGTATCACTTTTGATCGCTTAAAAATAACTTCCTTTTCAAGCATAGTTTCTTTTAAGAGCCAATCCAAAATCCCATCTTTATCTTGCTCTACCGACAATACCTCAAAGTATTCCAGCACCCTTTCTTTCATCTCGGCTGCCGCCTTATTAGTAAAGGTAATTGCTAATATTTTCCGATAGTAATCTTCATAGCCATAACGCCCTCCTTTTAATGCTAAAGCAATATAGCTTAAGGAAAGCGTATAGGTTTTTCCACTACCTGCTGAGGAACGGAAAATCTGAAAATTTTTATCCAATTTTTGCTAATTTTAAGGAAGCATAAATGTATAATAACTATTCCTTTTATTGGAATACAAAATCAGTCTTTTTTTCAACAGAGAGTAAAGTAATTGATGTAAAATTCTATTTAATTTGTAATGTTATCCAAAAAACACTTAGTTTTGCTGAAAATTATTTACTAAATGAAGATAATTATTGCAGGTGCAGGAGAGGTAGGTTCTTACATTGCACATATGCTAGCAACAGAGGCTCAAGATACTTATTTAATTGACAACAATAAAAAAAGGTTAGACAAGGCCCAACAACACAATGATATTATTGGGCTTGAAGGAGATGCAAAAGATGTTGCCGTTTTAATTGAAGCAGGCGTTACCAAATGTGATTTATTAATTGCTGCTACTTCCTCAGAAGAAACCAACTTACTCATTTGTATTCTCGGAAAAAAATTAGGCGCTAAAAGAACAATCAGTCGAATCAGTAATTTTGAAGAGATTGGAAGCGATATGCGTACCCTCTACCAAGAAATTGGAGTAGACCATGTTATCTCACCAGTAGAAATTGCAGCAAAAGAAATTCACCAATTAATAAAGCATGAAGCCTTTTTGGATAAATACGATTTTGAAGGAGGAAAACTATCAGTATTTAGTATACAACTTACCGATAGATCCCATCTAGTAGGGAGTTGCGTTTTGGATTCTAAACATTTCCATAACAACCTATCCTTCAAACCCGTTTCTATCCTTAGAAATAGCGAAACCATAATGGTACAAGCAAGAACTGAATTTGAAGTAAACGATATTGTCTATTTTATTTCTACACCAGAAGGGTATGAAGAAATACCTCTTATTTGCGGGCAAGAGGATTTTGATATTAAAGATGTTATGATATTGGGAGCAAGTAAAATTGGCGTACTTACTGCAGAACGACTTGAAGGAAAATACAATGTTACCCTTATTGAGCAGAATGAGGAAATAGCAAACAAGATTGCTTTAAAACTAAAAAAGACCTTAGTTATTCATGGAGACGGTACAGATGTATCCTTGCTTGAAGAGCAAAACATAGAGGATATGGATGCTTTTATTGCCGTAACGGGTGATTCTGAAACTAATATTATTTCTTCATTAGTCGCAAAATCGCATGGTGTGCGCAAAACAATATCTGGGGTTGAAAATATTGATTACATCAAATTATCACACAACATTGGTATTGACACCTTAATCAACAAAAAAGTAATTGCTGCCAATGACATTTTAAAATACATTCGTAAGGGTGAGGTAAATGCAATTGCAACCCTTAACCTAGATGCTGAAGTAATTGAATTTACTGTAAAAGCAGGAAATAAAATAACCAACAAACCTTTAAAGGATTTAAATTTACCACAGATGGTAAACATTGCTGGAGTTGTAAGAAATGGAAAAGGATTTGTTCCTTTTGGGGAGTTCCAATTAGCAGAAGGAGATAAAGCCATAATCTTCACTAATAATGATACCATCCATAAAATTGAAAAATTCTTTCAGTAAATAATGGCAAAACAACTCATTAATAAATCGGTAGTTTTAAATGTTGTAGGAACACTTATCATTATTACAGGAGTCTTAATGTCACTCGCTATTCCTTTTAGTTTTTATTATGATGATGGAATGCAAAAGGTGTTTATTCAATCAACAATTATCACTATAGTAATTGGGCTTCTTGCCAAGTACTTAACCCGAAAAAAGAAAAGTGATGAAGTAAAGAGAAGAGAAGGGTATTTAATTGTGGTAATCGGTTGGTTCGCTATGATTATTTGCAGTGCTATTCCTTATTTAATGAGTGGCGTTTTTGATGGTATTACCAATGCTTTTTTCGAAACCGTTTCTGGGCTAACAACCACAGGTTCTTCCATCCTAAATAATATTGAGCAAATGCCTGAGAGCATCCTTTTCTGGAGGAGTATGACACAATGGATTGGAGGAATGGGAATTATCGTATTGACTATTGCAATACTTCCCTTACTAGGCGTTGGAGGAATGGAGCTTTTCGCATCAGAAGCACCAGGGCCAACTAAGGATAAAATACACCCAAGAATAAAAGAAACTGCCAAACGATTATGGTTAATTTATGTAGTACTAACCCTACTACAAACTTCATTATTATGGATTGCTGAAATGCCCTTTTTTGATGCTTTTAATCATGCTTTAACCACTGTGAGTACTGGTGGATTTTCTACCAAACAGGCAAGTATCGGACATTTTACATCACCAATAATACATTACATCATCATTGTATTTATGTTTTTGGGAGGGACTAATTTTACTTTGCTTTATTTTGGTGCTCGTTTTAAATTCAAAAAATTTCTAAATAATGATGAATTTAAATGGTATGTGAGTGCTATACTATTACTTTTATTAGTTATAGTTCCTATAGTGAACCAAGCAACTAATGGTAATTTAGAAAATAATTTTCGACTTGCTTTATTTCAGATTATTAGCATAATAACTGGTACTGGTTATTCAAATGCTGATTTCACCTCTTGGGGTGCACTTGCATCTTTTATTTTCTTTTTGATGATGTTTAGTGGTGCCAGTGCGGGGTCAACAAGTGGGGGAATGAAAATTGTACGTATCGTTTTGCTGATGAAAAATGGATTTTTGGAATTCAAAAGAAGATTGCATCCTGCTGCAATAATTCCTGTACAACTTAATGGGAAAGGTGTTTCTCCTAAAATTATTTATAACCTATTGGCCTTTGTTTTCTTTTACCTTTTTGTATTTGTGAATGGCGCAATTTTACTTACTTTTATTGGTCTTGATTTTCAGGATGCTATCTCAGCATCCATTACTGCTGTGAGTAATGTAGGACCTGGAATTGGGAGTATTGGCCCTTCATCAACTTTTGCGCATTTGCCTGATGCTGCTAAATGGGTGATTTCTTTCTTGATGATTTTAGGGAGATTAGAACTCTTTACTATCGCAATTTTATTTACTCCTTATTTCTGGAAGCGGAATTAATTATTCCACAACTATTTTACGTTCCACAGTTCCATCTTTATAAATGTTAATGAAGGGTTTATTGCTTTCGGGAACTATACTCTTTCCTAGGAAATCAACTGATTTAAGCAGTTGTTTTTCTGTGTTTTTTACATCTTGAATTGACAGAGGCATTATCGCTCCCTTTACATACACCACCTCATGCTGAGTGGATGCAACATATACCATATGATAATCTCCTGTAGCATAATCTAGGCAAATATCAGGACTTAATTTATGCCCAAAAGTAGTAGAATCAGAGAGTTCAACAACCTCACTTACTCCACCATACACCAATTTTATAAAACAAGAAGTATTGTTATTTCTATTATCTTTCCATACTACTGCATAACCATTATCATCTCCTGCAATTTCTACTTTATCTTGCAAACCAAAGCCAATAGGATCTAAAGGGTTAAAATAGTTTATCTGCAAATCAGCTATATTTACATTAGAATAATACAATTCATTTACACCATTAGCACCGCTTCTACGCACTACCATAATACTATCGCCATTTAACACCCCTACTGGGGAAGAAGTTGGGCAAGAACTTAACATCCAATCAGAGTCATCCAAATCTTCAGTTGAGGTAAAAGTTACACCCCCATCAATCGACTTAGAAATGTAAGTATTTCTAATATTTATTTCATTATTTCTGAATAATAAATAGACTTCATTATTTCCTTTTGTAACCATGGTTGACTGGCAACAATCACACGGCTCTCCTGGTGCTAATGCGCTAGCATTTGTTGCTGTGCTAAAAGTAGTCCCAAAATCAGAAGAAGATTTTACCATTTGCTCCCAATCTGTCCAAGAAGTTGTGCACTCCATGTAGGAGATTATGGGATTTCCATCAGCCCTCACGGCAACATTTGGCATTGCAAAATTGTGAGTATTAGAATTATCTGAAACCCTAATAGTATCAGAAAAAGTAAGCCCGCCATCAAAAGACCTCTTTAAATAAATAATATGGTTATTGTGCAATAAGGATTCAAATATCAGATAAACTGTATCCCCTTTACTCGCAATTTCCGGCCCAATAAACCCGGTTATCGCCAAATCAGGACCTACCACATCATAAGCTGTACTAAATGCAGTACCGTTCCATTTCTTTGCCTTTACCGATTTAGGAGAACTTGCTTTTGTCCAAATAAGAAATGGGCTTGCATTAGCCGTCATCACAATTCTTGGCCTCTCATACCCTTCAGAAGATCCACTACTTATTGTTGTGTAATCAGAAAGCACTAGTTGTTGTCCGTTCATAAACAAAGGAAATAAAAATAGAAATAAGATTTTTCTCATAGGATTTATATTTTTGATAAAACTACACATTTTTACCTAATAATAAATAAGTGTCCCATATCTTGATGTTTCCAACCTTGAAAATCTTGGAAATACACTTCATAAATATAAGTTCCCATAGGCAAATCAATTCCTGTTTTGTAATGCTTTCCATCCCAACCATTTGAGTTTAAGAAGCATTCTAAATCAGCAATATTTTCAGTTGCATATACTAAATTGGAAAATCGATCGTAAATATTAAAATAGAAAGTTGCTTCTCTAATCCCATGATAAGATAAACAAAATACATCATTCACCCCATCCAAATCAGGCGTAAAACTACTTGGGATATACATCCAATACTCATCTGCAATCCACATCTGTTTAAAGGTAGTATCTCTACATCCCAAGTCATTTGTAACAATTAAACTTAATTGATACACCCCTATTGAATCCTGAAAAGTATGATACGGGTTTGAAGTAAAATCCTGAAGAGTATTATCACCAAAATCCCATTGCCAAGCCACAATATTTCCTGAAGTTACATCATTTAGTTGAACAGAAGGAAATAAAATACTCAAAGTATCGGTTACTGTGGTAAAGAGTGCAGTTGGCGATTGCATAATAGTAACCATAGCTGACCCTGAAATCCAACCTACTGTAATTGCATCAGCAAAAGAAGTTAAGGTATAATTACCTTCCTCTTTTGTACGAATAATATACGGATTTAATGTGGTAGTAATTGAAGGCTGGTTTTTTCCATTAATAGCATAAACAAACGTAAAAGGAGAAATAGCTCCACTAAAAAAAATCTTAACCTCAGCTTCCTTGTTAGCGTTATTACAAATGGTATCATTCCCCGAAATAAAGGCTTCCAATGCAGGTTTCGGGTAAGTAACAAGTACACAGGAATCACTTGTATTAGCTACAAAAGTAGCGGTTATACTATTTACATTGGGCAATACCGAATTGCTATAGGTTATCCATTTACTAAACAACCAGTTAGGCTGCATATTAGCAACTATACTAATTGTTTCTCCTGCCCAATAATTCTGTGAATAAGGCATTGCTTGCACCACTCCATTAATTGTAAAAGTTGCTGTACCAGAATTATTAATATTGTAATTTATCTGCACTCCTAATTTTTGATGTACCACAGAATCAACAAAAGCTGTATCACAACCATCAATCACAAATGAAGTATTAGTAAATATGCCAGTATCTGCAGGATTAAACACCATACTATCAGCAAATACAGTTTCAAAAGTATTGTTATAAGTAAAACTTCCTGGAGTCATGCTCATTTTCCACACAAAAATGTCTTTCCTTCCAAGTGAATTAAGTATAGTTCCATCAAAATTCGCTGCATCTTCATAAAATCCAATTGCATAAACATTCCCAAATCCATCAGGACAAATATCATTTGTTCTATCATCATCATCTGTATCAGAACCTGCCATCTTTGCCCAAACCCAATCTCCATTATTTGAAGCTCCATCTATTTGCGCTACCCAAGCCGACATAGTAGTATCTCCAGGAATCTGTGGAGGCACAACCAATCCACTAGTAAAAGTCATTTCTCCTTTAGCTGTACCACCAACAAACACTTGTTTATTAGCGTCTACAGACATTTGATATGGTTTATCCGTACCATCAGTTCTTGCTCTTTTTGCCCATTTCCATTCTCCCTGATTATTCATCTTAGCAACAAACACATCTCTTTTTTGCTTATGACTCAAAGTATCTGTTCCATTTGATGCGTTTGCTCCAGGGAAAACCATAGGATTACGATATTCTCCAGTGATATAAATATCACCACATACATCAATAGCAATACCATCTGCTCTATCCGTTTTATTACTTCCAACATTTTTAGCCCACAACCAATTACCATCTTTATCCATTTTAAAAATAAAAGCATCCCATTCTCCATTAGATGTAATAGAAAATGGACCATAATTCCCAGTGTTTTCAAATCCACCAATACAATATATATTAGAGAATTCATCAATAGCTATTCTATTATCTCTTGATCCTCTAGCATCCTTGATTCCGTCAAACTTATCAACCCAAAGCCAATTGCCATTTTGATCTAACTTTCCTATATATCCCAAAGGAGTACAAGTTGATCCCCAATTCGGATTTGAGATAGATAATGCATCAAAATCAGCATCATATCCAGAAAAGAATCCTGTAACATAAATAAATCCATCCTTATCAACCTTTACATCATAAGAATGATCATCAGCATCATAAATTGGATATGGACACCCACCAGAAGTATTATCTCCTCCAAATCCAATTACCCATTGAGGATTACCATCTTTATCAATTTTTGCTAGTAAAGAATTATCATGAGAGTTTGTTTGACTTCCAGGAACAGTTAAAGCACCTGGTGCTCCAATGACTCCTAAATTATAAGAACTCCAAAAGGTTCCTGTAATAAACACATCACCTCCAGGAGTTACATGCATGCCCAAAGCTCTGTCATCACAACAACTACCTGATTGATTCCCTCCAGGAATAGCCCATAGAACATTTCCAAGTGAATCCATCTTAAAAACAAAATTCTCCTTATTATTTCCCCATGTACTTAAATTGTTATTTGTTAAAGTAATACTCCCAAAAGTAGCTTCATTATTAAAATAACCACTGCAATAAATAAATCCCAATGAATCAGTACCAATTGAAATTCCTTTATCGGATGCAGTACCTCCAAATGATTTTACCCAATCGGTAGTTTGTGAAAATACATTTACACTAAAAACTACGCAAACTAAAACTATTATTTTTCTCATATATTTATTAATAAATTAATTGAACAGTACCGCCCTTATTAAATATTTTTCCATCTTCACCCAACACTTCAATGTGGTAATAATACACTCCTTCTGCTACCCTTCTATTCTCATACATTCCATCCCAATATTTATCAATAGAGTTACTTTCAAAAAGCAAGCCACCCCATCTATTATAAATCTGTATGTTAAACTGCCTAACATATAATCCTTTTATAACAAAGAGTTCATTATGCTCATCATCATTCGGAGTAAATACTGTAGGAACAAATAGCTGTGTAAGAGGAACAGAATTTACAATAGCAACTTCTGACATGTCTCTACATCCATTCTCATCCTCTACCCAAATATAAAATTTACCCGAATCCGTAACTGTTAATACCTGATTATTACTCAGTAAAGAATCACCACTAGTATACCATTCATAAAAAGTATACTCACCAGCATCCAACTCCACTTCAGCCCCAACATAAATGGTAACCTCAGCAGGAGAAATTACTGCAATAGGTAAAGCATTAACAACAACCTCAACACGACCACTAGTATCAGAAATACAGTTGTTCACATCCTTAGCAAGTAGTATCGAATATTCACCTTGAATCTTAGTAGGAAGCACATATTTTGATACCATAATATTATTTATAGTATAATTACTTGTTCCATCAGTGTAATGTAAATCCCAAGGTAATAAGCCAGTAAAATCAAAATAAATATCAGTTGTTGTACCATCAGCACAAATTATGCCACCTCCAGTTATGGTAGTTATCGGAGGTAAGTCCTCAGTAATAGTAATGGTATCAACATCCAAGCATCCATATAGATCAGTAACGGATAAAGTATAAAACCCTTCAGGTGCAGCTAAAGTTGAGTCAACACTTCCATTATTCCAGCTGTATGAGTAGGGTTGAGTACCGCCAACTATATCAGGATTAAGTAATGTAGTTGTGTTACAAGGAATAATATAATCTGCGCCAAAATTGAAAGCAGGAGATGAATCTTCATTTACTATAATGGTATCAGAAGCAATACATCCAAAATTATCAACTATATTCAAAATATATATACCCCCTCCAACAGCTATTAAGGTATCAGAACTTCCTGTATTCCAACTATAGGTATAAGGAGCAGTACCACCTGTTGGGAGCGGGTCAATTACTGTAGTAGCATTACAAGGAATATTATAATCCGCACCTAAGTCTACTGTAGGATTATTAACAGTAATGGTGATAGAATCTTCTGTCAATGAACTATAACAATCCCCTAAGACAGCTGTATAAAATAAGGTAGTAGCTGAAATAGATACAGCTAATGTAGGGCCAACACCTATTGTGTCTCCAACCGCATTTAACCAATAATTAATACCAACATCAATAGGCACATAGGTCATTTGATTAATGATATATGTTGTGGTACCATTAGGCAAGAATTCCCATTTCTCATTTGTTGCTGACCATTGCATAGGAAAATTTCTTGGCTGCAACAAAACAGGATCATCTACAATATTAGTATTCGCACTATTTACATCAACCAATCCTTGTATTGCAGCTCCACTGTTCCAAGTACAAATTGTTTTATCTTGAATTAACATCTCTATTTTATTACTTCCTTCATACAAAATAATCTGCTGAGTAGCAAGGTCGGAAGTACACGAAAACATAGGAACATGGCACCATGTAATGATAAAAAATCGATTTGGCGCAATGCCAGACATTCCATAATAGACTTGTCCACCAACTCCTGTGTTTATATCATGCCAAGGCGCCATTATAGCATTTTCGGGCATATTTCCAGGGTTAGGAACAGCAGCATTTATTGCCCAAGGAGAATAAGAGTTAGCAACAGTAGTATCAAATGTGACATAGCCATTTCCTGAGATAACTAAATAATTATAAGTATTCCCATAAAACACAAATGGAAACCCTATAGCAACAACTGTGTCATGCTGATCATCAGATTGCATATCACTCAAAGCTGAGCCTAAAGCATATAAAGTATCTTGGTAAGTATTACAAACTACTGTATCATTAGATATTATCTGAGCATTAAGCAAACATGTACTTAATACAAATAATAACACAAGTAGTCTTTTTCTCATCCTACAAAAATAAAAAAAATACATCAATTATATGCTCTAGAAAGGAAAGTATCTTATGTATTCAAATACGCATCAGCCTGTAAAAGATACATATCCGAATAAGCACCACTACTTTCAACCAACTGTTGGTGCGTACCTTCTTCTAATACTTTTCCATCTTTTAGGTGTAGAATTTTATCAGCATTTATGATAGTAGAAAGCCTATGTGCAATAACAATAGTTGTTCGGTTTTCAGACAGCTTTTCCAAAGCATTTTGCAATAACTCCTCAGTTGCAGTGTCAATAGAGGAAGTAGCTTCATCCAGAATTAAGATTTTAGGATTACGGACATACACTCTTAAAAAAGCGATAAGTTGCCTTTGCCCTGCAGAAAGAGTAACCCCTCTTTCTCCAACCACATAATCATAAGTATTTGGCAAAGAAGTAATAAAATCATGCACGCCAATTACCTTTGCCGCTACAATAACTTTCTCTCTTGTAATTTCAGTATCAAATAAGGTAATATTATTTAAAATTGAATCAGAAAACAAAAACACTTCCTGCTGTACTAAAGCAATATTTTTCCTCAGACTTTCTAATTTAATATCTTCAATATTCACTCCATCAATTGCAATCTCTCCATTTTGGATTTCATAGAAACGATTCAACACAGAAATGATAGAAGTTTTACCTGCCCCTGTGCTACCCACCAAAGCCAATAGTTTTCCTGCTTCAATTTCAAAAGTTAAAGCCTTGAGCACCCACTCGTCTTGTTTATAGGAAAAATCAACATTTCTGAAAGTAATACCTCCCTTTATGTTTTTAAGATTATTTTTTCCTAAGTCTTTTATTTTTTCATCTGTATCCAATACTTTAAAAACTCGTTCAGACCCTACAATTCCCATTTGTAAAACATTGAACCTATCTGCTAATTGTCTTATTGGCCTAAACATCATATGGATAAATAAAATAAAAGCAATTAACTCACCAATCGTTATGTCTTTTCCTGAAAGGATACCTTGCCCACCATACCAAACAATTAACCCAATGGACATGGCAGAAAGCACCTCAACAATTGGGAAAAATACCGCATAATAAAAAATGGAACGCAAGTGTGCATCACGGTGGGATTGATTAATGGTTTTAAACTTTTTGTATTCCGCTTCTTCCCTATTAAAAATCTGAACGATATTCATCCCCACAATATGTTCCTGCACAAAAGTATTGAGATGAGAAACTTGCTCACGAACATCCTGAAAAGAAGCCTTTATATTTCGCTTAAACCAAGCTGTAGCCACCAACAAAATAGGGATGGTAAGCATAGCAATAATTGCCAAACGCCAATCGGTATAAAACATCATGGAAATAACCACCACCAGTTTTAAAAGTTCAGCAATAATTACCAATAATCCTTGAGAAAAAATATCGGAAATGGTTTCAATATCCGAAACAGAACGCGTAACCAAAGTACCAATTGGCGTGTTGTCAAAATACTTCATCTTAAGCGATAAAATATGCTTGAAAATTTTGGCACGCAAATCCTGAATAACATGCTGACCTATCCAAGTGGAAAGGTAAATATAAAAGAACTGAATAAAGCCCTCAAAAAACAACAAAGCCAACAATAAAGTAGTTATATCCAAGAGCTTTTCTTTATCAGGAATAATGATATAATTATCAATAGCATGGTTGATAATCATGGGGCGTATTGGACCCAAAAAAGAAAGTAAAATGGCAGCAATTGTAGCAATTACAAATTGCTTACGATAAGGTTTAGCAAAAGTTAGCACTCGCTTTAGCAATACAAAATCAATTACATTTCCTGTTTTCTTATTTTTCATTTAATATTCTATATTACTTAAAAAAAGTGCACATGCGGGCACGGAAGTTCCTGCCTGGCACCTATCCTTTTTGGCGATAATTTCTTTTACTTGTTCTGCTGTAGTTTTACCCATACCCACATTAAGCAAAGTGCCCACTATTGCCCTAACCATATTACGCAAAAACCTATCGGCCTTAATGGTAAAAATAAGTTTATCTCCCTTCCAGTCCCAATTAGCAATCATCACATTACAATTATTGGTAAAGGTTTGCGTATTTAACTTAGAAAAAGAAGTGAAATCTTGTTTTCCTAGAATATACTTACACGCTAAATTCATAGCATCAACATCTAGTTTTTTATGCAAAAAGTAAGTATTCTCTTGAAAAGGATTCTTCTTCTGAATGATATGATAATGATAGGTTCTGCTTATAGCATCAAATCGTGCACTTGAATCATTTGCCACTTGAAAAATTGTATGAATAGCGATATCACTAGGCAAAAACCTATTAAGTTTTTCAATGATTTTTAGCACTTCAATCTCTACATTACAATCGAAATGAGCAAACATTTGCTTGGCATGTACTCCTGCATCAGTCCTACCAGCACCTACCACCTCAATTTTAGCATTCAGGATAGTACTTAAAGCCTTATTAATTTCAGCCTGAACAGAATTTGCATTGGGTTGCACCTGCCAGCCATGATAGTTCGTTCCTTTGTAAGAAAGTTCAATGAAAAAACGCATGCCGGCAAAGATAAAAGATAGATATTAGATATCAGACAAAGGCTTTAGATAAAATTCGCTTTAAAATTTTATATGTTTATAAAACAACCTAAATCAAATTTAAAGAAGATTTTGTTCTTTTATTTATAGTATCTTTGTAATAGAAAATGATTATGAAAAAAATAAACTTTAAAAACCCGACTTTACTATTTTGCTTAATAGCAAGTTTTTTAACTAGTTCAGCACAAGAAAACATATTCAAATTTACTAATACAACCAAAATAATAACAGAAAATATTGACAACACAAAGGGAATACTCTTATATAAACAAATATTAGATAAGAAAATAATTGAAAATTCTAATCAGTTTGAATTACAATTACCACTAATAAATGAACAATTTATACCTGTAATTATGAAAAGATTCTCGGTTATTAATCAAAATCATAATTTGATTATTGAAACAGATAATGGTCAGAAAATAGAAGAGTTTATTCCTAACTTTGTCTCTTACAGTATTGTGTATAAGGATAACCCAATAGGTGTTTTTTTAGTATTTGATACTGCTGTAATATTGAGTTACACCTACAACAATAAACAATTTGAAATAAATAAAATAGATAATGAATTTCTATTATTTGATATAAATGATTGTTTGATTAACAATACATTTTCATGTGCAGTAGAAGAAAAAATAGAACGGATAAATATTGAGGAAAACTACCCTGAATCATCTTTTATGACTCCAAAATGTTTGGAATTAGCCATAGAAGTAGATAAATATACTCGTAACACTTTTTCTTCCAATGCATCAACAACAAATTGGGCACATGCAATTCTTGCTGGGGTAAGTCAAGTATATGCTAGTGAAGTAAATCTTAATATATCTATTGTAACAACAATTATTTGGGAGACTACAGATCCTTATGCTTCATATATTAATGACGCGAGTAATATGCTTGCAGCTTTAAGAAATCATTGGACATCAAATAATGGATCAATTTCTAGAGACTTGGTTCATTTAATGACAAAAAGAAATAATACAGGTACTGGAGGTATTGCTTATCGTGATGTATTGTGTAGTAATTCTTGGGGATATGCATTTAGTGCATCTTTAAATAATACAACAAATTTTAATTTTCCTAATCCATCATATACTTGGAACTTAATGGTTTGTAGTCATGAGATTGGTCATAATATTGAATCTCATCATACACACTGGTGTGGTTGGCCTGGAGGCCCAATTGATAATTGTGCAGATGTAGAGGGAAGTTGTACAAATAATCCTACTCCACAAGTTGGTACAATAATGAGCTACTGTCATACTACTTCTTCAGGTAGTCTTATAGATTTTCATTCTATAGTTGTAAATAATGCTTTAACACCTGGAATTAATGGAGCCAGTTGTTTAACTACATGTACATTTTATGGATGTACCGATCCTAATGCAACAAATTACGATCCTAATGCAACTGTTGATGATGGTAGTTGTACATATTCTCCTCCAGTTCTTACAGCAATTACTACAAATATAAGCTGTAATGGTTTATCTAATGGGAGTATTGATTTATCAGTAAGTGGAGGATTATCTCCATATACTTATGTATGGAGTAATGGTTTATTTTCTCAAGATATATCAAACTTATTAGATGGAACTTATACTGTTTCTGTTACGGATGCATTAGGACAAATTGTCACTGCTTCATATACTATAACTGAACCAGCTGTTATTACTCCAATATATACAGTTACTAATACAACTGGTGCCGGAATGAGTAATGGATCTATTTCAGTTTCAGTTTCTGGAGGAACTCCTCCTTACACATACTATTGGATTGGATATACATCTACTTCTTCAACATTATATAATTTAAGTGCTGGAACATATGTTTCTTATATTTTAGATGCAAATAATTGTTATATTGTTGATTCAATAGATGTAATTGATGATGTGCCAACTCCTTTACAATTAACTTACAATGTTACAGATGTTCTTTGTACTGGAAATTCTACAGCTTCAATTGATATTACAGTTAGTGGTGGTATACCTCCATATTCATATTTATGGAGTAATGGCTCTAATTCTGAAGATTTAACAAATATTACAGCAGGTAATTATATTATAAATGTAACAGATATACAAGGTCAAAGTCTATTAGACACCATTGTTGTGAATGAACCATTGGCATTATCCTTATCTTATATAATTACAAATGAAAGCAGTATAGGGGCAAATGATGGATCAATTGATATGACAGTGACAGGAGGAACTCCTCCCTATTCATATTTCTGGAATACAAATCCATCCCAAACAACAGAAGACATTACTAATTTAACATCTGGAGATTACATAGTTTATGTTGGCTTTAATAATTGGACTTGCTTTATTAGCGATACGGTTAATGTTGGAATTGACCCTTCTCCAGTATATGGTTGTACTGATTCAACAGCAACAAATTATGATCCATCAGCAAATACAGATGATGGTAGTTGTAATTATGCTTGTGCGGATAATGAGATTACTTTAGTGATAAATTCAGGAGCTTGGGCTCAAGAAATGATGTGGAATTTAAGTGATAATAGTGGAAATATTATTTTATATGGGTCCGGAACTACTTCATATACTGATTCTATGAGTGTTCAAGACACATGTTTAGTTGATGGTTGTTATAGATTCAATATGTATGATTCATGGGATGGTTGGAATGGAGGTACATATGATATTTATGTTAATGGAAGTTTAATCTCAAGTGGAGGATTAAGTTCAGGTGTTTATGGTTGGGAATCTATTCAAGTAGGTGATTCAGGGACTTGTGTCTTAGGATGTACTGATCCCTTAGCATTTAACTATAATCCTGCAGCTGATTTTGATGATGGATCATGTTTGTATTGCTCTTCATGTGGAGCAATAACTGGTGTAAATGTATCGGATATTATACATGATAGAGCTACATTTAATTGGAATAATATGAATTCATTTTGTTGTCAGGTTGATCAAATTAAAGCTAGATATAGAAAAGTTGGAACATCTTCATGGTCCAATAAAACAATGGGTTCTCCCACAGGAAGTGGATGTAATACATCTAATATCTCAAAGTTAATTTTAGGACTTTCTCCATCTACTACATATGAATATGATTTTAAAATATGGTATTGTAATGCACCAACAGTAAACTGGCATGCAAACGGCACATTTACAACTTTGGATTTATGTCCTATTGTTGATGCTTTTTCGGTAACACCTTTAAATCCTACCAAGGTTCAATTTAATTGGAGCTTAAATGGCGTATATGAATTTGTTAGGATTAAGTTAAGAGAGGATTATTCTGGGGCAACATGGTTTAATGCCGGAGGGTTTGGAGTAAATTATCCTGCAATTACAAAAAATAAAAATGGATTGCTTCTTGGCCAAACATATCGTGGTCAAGCTAGAACATGGTGTGATCCAAATGGTGGAGCTTATCGCTCTCCATCTTGGACTCCATTAGTTTTTTGGACACAGCCAGCTGTTATTCGTTTAGCTAACTCAGAATTAACAGAGCGAATACTTTTAAGAATTACAGATTTATTAGGAAGAGAAGTAATCCCTGGTAAAGTGATTGATAAAACTACTTTGCTCTATATGTATAATGATGGTAGTGTAGAGAAGAGGGTGATCGTAAAATAAAAAAAACCACCTTAATTGCTGGTAGTTCCGTTTGCATAAACGTCTATAGTAAATAAAGGTTACAATTTTGAGTTGTTTTTTTGAACTGACAAGAATTTTTGTTTCTTTAATTGTTTGAATTTCTATTATTTACTTTTTAGATAAGTTTTAAATAAAAGTTTGTGTCCTTTAAAAAAGTTTACCTCTAAAATACTATTCAAAAAAAAGTTTCGTTCACATTTGCAAATAAAATTACAAACCTTAAATTTGCGTTCGCTAAAAAATATAAAATGACTGAAACATTACAACCCAACATAAAAGAACTAAACGAAAAAATAAATAAGGAAAGTGCTATCATTGATATGCTGATGCTAGAGCTCAACAAAGTAATTGTTGGGCAGAAACACATGAGCGAACGACTCTTAGTTGCTCTTTTATCAAACGGACATGTATTATTGGAAGGAGTGCCAGGACTTGCAAAAACACTAGCTATCTCTACCCTTGCCAAAACGATAGACGCAAAATTTAGCCGTTTGCAATTTACACCTGATTTATTACCTGCCGATATTATCGGAACACAAATATATAGTCCTAAAAACGAAACTTTCTCAGTAAAGAAAGGTCCTATTTTCGCTAACTTTATCCTAGCAGATGAGATAAACCGTGCTCCTGCAAAAGTGCAATCGGCACTACTAGAAGCAATGCAAGAACGACAGGTAACCATTGGTGGCGAATCTTTCCCCTTGGACAAACCATTCCTAGTAATGGCCACACAAAATCCTATTGAACAAGAAGGGACCTACCCATTACCTGAAGCACAAATAGACAGGTTTATGCTAAAAGTAGTAATTGACTACCCTAATAAGGAAGAAGAAAAAATTATTATTCGCCACAACTTGGCAAAGACTTTCCCAACTGCTAATACAGTACTAAAAACAGATGACATTATTCGCGCTCGTGATTTGGTAAAGGAAGTATACATGGATGAGAAGATTGAGCAATACATTATTGATATTGTATTCGCTACCCGATATCCTGAACAATACGGCTTAGAAAAATTTAAGGATATGATTTCTTTTGGAGGTTCGCCAAGAGCAAGTATAAACCTAGCAGCTGCAAGTAAGGCTTATGCTTTTATAAAGCGTAGGGGTTATGTAATTCCTGAGGATGTTCGTGCACTTTGCCATGATGTTTTGCGCCACAGAATAGGGCTTACTTATGAAGCAGAAGCAGAAAACATTACTTCAGAAGATATTATTACAGAAATTTTAAATACAGTAGAGATTCCATAAATGAGCACCTCAGCACTTTTAAAAAAAGTTCGTAAGATTGAGATAAAAACCAAGGGACTCTCGAACCATATTTTTGCTGGAGAATACCATACGGCTTTTAAAGGAAAAGGTATGGCCTTTTCGGAGGTACGAGAGTACCAGCCTGGGGATGATATCCGTTCCATTGACTGGAATGTAACTGCCCGATACAATGCACCATTCGTAAAAGTATTTGAAGAAGAACGAGAAATGACCGTTATGCTTTTAATTGATGTATCAGCATCAGGAAATTTTGGAACTAGGGAACAATTCAAAAGAGAATTAGCTACTGAACTTGCTGCTATCCTAGCTTTTTCAGCCATTAAAAATAACGACAAAGTAGGTGTTATTTTCTTTACTGATAAGGTAGAAAAATTCATTCCTCCTAAAAAAGGGAAAAGCCATATTTTAAGGATAATTCGTGAAGTATTGGCTTTTCAACCCACAGGAAAAGGAACCGATATTGCTGGGGCATTAGAGTATTTTTCAGCCGTAATTAAAAAAAGAAGTATTTGTTTCATTCTCTCTGATTTTATGAGTAATAAATTTGAAAATCCACTAAAAATAGCTAGTAAAAAACACGATTTAGTAGCACTTAGAATTCATGACACAAGAGAAGATACACTACCTAATGTTGGACTAGTACCCATGCAAGATGCAGAAACGGAAGAAATGATGTTTGTGGACACATCAAGTAAAAAAGTTCGTAATAATTTTGAAAAAAATAGAGTACAAGAAACTGAAAAATTACACAAATTATTCCTTGCAAGTGGCGTGGATTTAATTGACATCACTACAGGAATTGATTACGTAAAACCACTCATTAACTTTTTTAAAACTAGAGGAAAGAGAAGATGAAAAAGTTAATTATCCTTTTATTAGTAAGCAATTTTGCTTTTTCACAAACAGCAAAGTTAGACACCAACTCTATTCTGATTGGGGAGCAAATAAACTTTAGCATTAGTAATACAATAAGCGAAACGGAAGTTTGGCCTACTTATGAAGAGTTTTTAGTGGAAGGAGTAGAAATTATTAAGCAAGGGAAAATAGATACTAGTAAGAATTTAATTTCACAACACTTCATCATCACTGCTTGGGATAGTGGAAGTTATTACATCCCTCCTATTTCCTTTTCAGCAAACAGTAAAACAGAAGGATTACTCTTAAATGTACAGACCGTTATATTGGAAGAAGGGGCTGAGCTAAAAGATATAAAACAACCCATGGAAGCACCTTTAGGCTGGAGTGATATTTGGCCTTGGCTTTTAGGGGTTATTGTATTCGCCCTGATTATTTTCTTGCTTAAAAAATATGTATTCAATAAAAAGGAAGATGTAAAAATTGAGAAGCCAAAAATGATTATCCCTGCCGATATCACTGCACTACAACAATTAACAAAGCTAGATGAAGCGCAAGTATGGCAAGCAGGAAATATAAAACAATACTATACTGAACTTTCAGAAATCATAAGAAGATACACTGAAGATAGATTCAACTTTATTGCCCTAGAATTAGCAACTGATGAGATAATAAGCGAGCTAAAAAGCAAAGTAAATAATGAGCAATTAGCTAGCATTACCATCTTATTGCAAAGAGCCGATTTGGCCAAGTTTGCAAAAAGCAAACCTGATGACAATGAAAATAAAGAAAGCATGCAATTGGCAAAACACTTTATTGGACAAACAAAAGTAAAGCAAATAAAAAATGGCTAATTATACCTTTGTAAATAGCGAGTTTTTCTACCTATTGGTATTGCCTTTAGCACTACTGATATGGTACGCACTGAAACATAAAAATAGTAACAGTGCTATTTTGTTTTCAGGCACTGAAGCCATCAACAACAAGCCAACCCTAAAACAACAATTACGCCACCTTCCATTTCTGTTAAAAATTGGAGCAGCAGCCTTAATGATTATTGCTTTGGCTCGCCCACAATCGTCCACCAATTGGGCCGAAAGCACAACAGAGGGAATTGACATTGTTTTGACTATGGATATTTCGGGAAGTATGTTGGCGCAGGATTTAAAACCAGATAGATTAGAAGCGTCCAAAAATGTAGCAATGGACTTTATAAGTAGGCGAATAAATGACAGAGTTGGATTGGTTATTTTTGCTGGAGAAAGTTTTACGCAATGTCCACTTACTACCGATCATAATGTACTTATCAATTTATTTAAGGATGTAAAAAGCGGTATGGTGGATGACGGAACAGCCATAGGAATGGGATTGGCCACTGCCGTTAACCGACTTAAGGATTCCCAGGCGATTTCAAAAGTGATTATTTTACTTACAGATGGAGTGAATAATAGTGGAATGATACCTCCGTTAACTGCTGCTGAGATTGCTCAAAAATTTGGCATTCGCGTTTACACTATTGGTGTAGGAACTGAGGGCTTTGCTCCCTACCCTTTCCAAACTGCTTTTGGAATACAATACCAAGAAGTAGAAGTGAAAATTGACGAAAAAACTTTGCAAGATATTGCTACAATAACAGATGGGAAGTATTTTCGTGCCACCAATAATAATTCCTTAAAAGAAATATACAAAGACATTGACGCTTTAGAAAAATCAAAGATAGAAGTTACGGAATTTCATAAGCGTTCGGAAGAATTTTTACCTTTTGCATTATGGGCATTAGGCTTATTATTTTTAGTATTCATTTTACAAATCACTTATTTAAAACAGATTCCGTAAATGTTAAGATACGAACATATCGAATATTTGAATTTCCTGTTTGGAATTCCTGTTTTAATAGTAGCAATGCTGATGTATAGTAGGTGGAAGAAAAAATCCTTAGCCCTATTTGGAGACAACAGATTGGTAAAAGAATTGATGCACTCGTTTTCCAAAAGGAGAACACAAATAAAAAACATCCTTACTATTCTTATTTTTATATTGCTCATAATTGGAATTGCTAATCCGCAAATAGGCACAAAAATGGAGGAAGTAAAAAGAGAGGGAGTTGATTTAATGATAGCGATTGACCTTTCCAATTCCATGATGGCTGAGGATATAAAACCCAACAGATTGGAAAGAGCTAAACTAGCCATCTCCCGATTGATTGATAAACTAGAAGGCGACAGAATAGGATTAATTGTTTTTGCAGGAGAGGCTTATGTTCAATTACCCATCACTACTGATTATTCAGCAGCAAAATTATTTTTATCCACTGTCAGTACGAATATTATTCCTACACAAGGAACTGAAATTGCAAAAGCAATTGATTTAAGCGTACAATCCTTTGATATGGAGAGTGTACAAAACAAAGCCATCATTATTATTACAGATGGAGAAAGTCATGATAAAAAGGCCATTGAAAGTGCTGAGCAAGCTAATGAACTAGGAATCTTTATCCATACTTTAGGAATGGGATTAAGCAAAGGAGGACCGATTCCTATTTACAATAAATACGGTAACCGAACTGGCTACCGTAAAGATAGAGAAGGAAATACTGTGGTAAGTAAGTTGAATGAGAATCTACTTATGCAAATCGCCAATGCAGGAAAAGGAATTTATGTACGTGCTAATAATTCCAAAGCAGGACTTTCCACTCTATTTGCTGAAATCAATAAAATGGAGAAGAAGGAAATTGGGACTATGGTATTTACTGAATACAAGGACAGATTTCAATTGTTTATTGGCTTAGCACTACTATTATTACTAACCGATTTAGTTCTTTTAGGCAGAAAGAATAAATGGAGTAATCGCATTAATTTTTATAAAGAATAAATGAAAAAAATCCTGTTTATACTATTCCTTTTAGCAAGTACCACTTCCTTTACTCAAAATAAGAAATCACTTTTAAGAGATGGAAATGAGCTGTATGCAGATAGTAGTTATAATAGGGCTGAAATGCAATACCGAAAATCATTAGAAAAAGACCAAGATTATTTTAATGCTTCTTTTAATTTAGCGGATGCTATTTACAAGCAAGAACGCTATGAGGAATCGTCTGCACTTTTTGATGCTTTAAAAGACAATGCTCCTACTGAAACTGAGTTAGCAAAAGTGTATCATAATTTAGGAAACTCATTAGTGAAAGAGCAAAAGTTGGATGAGGCAATCTCGGCTTACAAAAGTGCACTAAGAATCAACCCTAAGGACAAAGACACAAGACATAACTTAGCACTTACGCATCAGCAAAAACAAGAGCAGGAACAAGAAGACAAGGACGAAAAAAAAGAGAACAAAGACGAGCAAAAAGAAGATAAAGAAGGAGAAAATAAAGAGGAGGAAAAGGAAAATAAGGAGCAAGAGGAAAATCAGCCTGAAGAAAAGAAGGAAGAAATGAGCAAGGAAACGGCTGAGAAAATGTTAGAAGCAATACAACAACAGGAAAAAGAATTGCAAGAAGAATTACAAAAAAAGAAAGTAAAAGGAAAAAGAGTTAAAGTATTAAAGGATTGGTAAATTGAAAAAATTAAGCATCATACTATTATTGTTTTGCAGTGCCTTATTACATGCACAGCAATTAAAGGTGTCAGCCGATAAAAACCCAGCCATAGTTGGGGAACAAATCCTTATTCAATATAAAATTAATACGCAAGGTGATAATTTTAAATCCCCAAACTTTAAAGGACTAAGAGTATTGTCAGGGCCTAATCCGTCCACACAAAGCAGTTATAGTTTTGTAAACGGAAAGAGCCAAAGAAGTAGTTCAACTACTTATTCCTTTTACCTAAAAGCTGTAAAAGAAGGCACTTACACCATAAGCCCTGCCAGCATAACTGTTAAAGGAAAAAAAGTACAAAGCAAGGCCTACTCCCTAAAAGTAGTAAAGGAGAATAAAAAAAACAAAGCCCAACAAAAAGCACTGTCCGACAACTTATTTATTAAAGTGAATGTGAGCAAAAGAAACATTGTTATTGGCGAACAAATACTGGTAACTTATAAGTTGTTTACTAGATTTGATTTACACAATACTGAACTCACCTCACTCCCAGCTTTAAACGGATTTTGGGCAAAGGATTTGGAGGCCTCAAGCCGATTTAAACGAGATGTAGTTGATGGCATTGCATATAATGTTGCAACCATCAAAAAGTCTGTATTGACTGCACAAAAATCAGGAGAGCTGATTATTGACCCTATGGAACTTAAATGCAGTATTCGTATTCAAAAGAAAAGAAATAATCGCGATCCTTTTGCCAATTTTTTTGGGGGAGGGTATAATGTGCAGGAAGAGTTTATCAGCTCCAAACCCATCATAATAAAAGTAGCAGACTTGTCCAATCCTCCTCCTAATTATAAAGGTGCAGTTGGTAAGATGAGTATCAAATCATCAGTAGACAATACGAGTATAAATGCTAATGATGCTATCACCTATAAACTAACGATAACCGGAACAGGAAATATAGAATTAATAGAACCTTTAACCATTCAATTTCCTGAAGATTTTGAGGTGTATGATCCAAAAATTACGGATAGAATATTTGAAGGAGGAATGAAAAGAAGTGTTAAAACTTTTGAATATTTACTCATCCCAAGGTACAAAGGAAACTACAGCATTCCTTCCACAAGCCTAGTTGTTTACAATACAAAAAAGAAACAATACGAAACCAAAAAATCGAGCAAGCACACGCTAACAATATTGGCCAGTAAAAATAATGAGCAGGAAACTGGAACGACAAGTCAGCAACAAATTAGAACTGAGCAAAAAGACATCCACTATATTTTTACAGAAAGTAATTTGCAAGTAATAAAGGAACGTGTAATACGCCCAAGCCTTTTTTACATACTCTTCTTTTTACCAATACTCTTGTTTATCCTGTTAGAAATTTACAACAGAATAGTTGGGAAAACAGACACTTCAAGCAGTGATTGGAAAAACAAAAAAGCAAACAAAATTGCACTAAAAAGACTAAAAACTGCACAAATTTGCATAAATAATAATGATTTTGATGGTTTTTTTGAAGAAATAGAAAAATCACTTTTGGGCTATTTTGCCGATAAATTCAAAGTTGCTAGTGCCGATTTATCAAAAGAAACAGTAAGCACTTATTTCAAATCATCAGCCATTGAAAATGCTGTTGAAAGCAAATTTATAGCCCTGCTGGATGAGTGTGAATTTGCACGCTATGCGCCAGCAAGCAACAAAAATGCGCAAATGGATGCTGTGCTCAGCAAAGCTAAAAACATAATTATTGAAGTTGAAACTGCCCTAAAATGAAAAGACTAATTTTTATACTATCCTTTATTTTTACCTTACAATCCTTTGCAGGACAGCAACTATTTTTGCAAGCCAATAGCGAATATGCAAATGAAAATTATACAGTTGCGATTTCTCTTTATGATAGCGTTTTAACAACAGGACTAGAAAGCAGTGAACTATACTATAACTTAGGAAATTGCCATTACAAAACACAGGATTGGGCAAATGCTATTTGGCATTACGAAAAAAGCTTACAACTTGAAAAAAAGGAGAAAACTATACACAATCTTGAATTAGCAAATTTGAAGATAATTGACAGAATTGAAGCCCTCCCTCAGCTTTTTTACAAAAAATGGTGGAATAATTTAACTCAATTATTCAGCACCAAAACTTGGCAAATTCTGGCATTACTTTGTATAGGTTTTGTTTTAATATTACGACTACTAAACCAATTCACTTCCCTAAAAAACAAATTGTTTTTACGTATTTTATACCCAAGTGCAGTAATTTTACTATTTATCACACACAATTCATACGTACAAAATTTTGTAAAAAAAGAAGCAATCATTTTTGCATCAGTAGTGACAGTAAATAGCGCTCCCACTAGTAACAGTGCTGAGCTTTTCTCCTTACATTCAGGAAGTAAAGTTGAAATAATAGATACTATAGGCAACTGGAAGAATATTAAAATTGCTAACGGAAATAGCGGTTGGATTTTACAAAGTTCAATCAAAGAATTATAAGTAAATTCCCATCTTAATTTGAACACATAAGATTAGAATAAAACAATAAGAATGTCTTGACCTTTTTTTTGTATATTTGTAGCAACGAAAATCTTGAAAAAACCCAATTATATGAACAAAATTTTACCAGCTATATTGATAGCTTTTTTCTCCTTATTTACCTTCAATTCAATGGGCTCAAACCCAACTGGGTGGGAAATCTATTTTGAAAACGATACCGTTAAAATTGAGTACACTTATCAGAATTGTGATTTTTCTTCTACTGCAAAACAAGAAGTAATTGTTTTTAAATTTACTAATCTGATTTCTCAAAATATTTTACTTAGCTATAAAGCTGAGATTTGGCACAATAATGTTTGTACAAATTGTAAACAAGAATCTGAAGAATCTCGTTATACATTACAGATCCCAAGCAACGAAACAATAACTACTAATTGTAACAATGAATGGAAAGGTTTTGCAATTTTTTCTGCATTTATCACAAATGATGAAGAAGAAAAACGATATGAATCATTAACAAAATTTGAATTAAAAGAAATCACTATTAGCCATGAATAAGCAATCTTTAATTTTATATATAACCCTAGTAATACTATTTCTAAACACTACTTTGTCATTTGGACAATGTGTTGTTTGTGTGGACGCTCCTGCTCTAATCACATGCGGAGAAACAGCAACATTAACTGGTGATGGATTTCTTACTTCTTCTTATGCAGATAACTTTAATAACCCATGGAATTCAGCAATATTGTGGAGCTCCATTAGTACAGGCGGAACAACAACCTCTACTTGTACTGGAGCATCTTCTGTAACTACAATAAATTGCGCTGGAGCAGGATCTGTTCCTGCTGGAGATTTTCTTTGGTTTCCAGGCGGATCTACAGTGCCAAGACAAGCAACTACTATACCTATACCAGTTCCAGCTGGTGGAGATATTATTTTTGAATTTAAGATGGAGGGGCAAGGTGGATCTTGTGATGGTCCTGACTTGATTGGAGAAGGGACAATGTTACAGTATCGAGTTGGAGCAGGTATATGGCAAGATATGCCAGCAACAATGTGGCCATTTAATCTGAATCCAATGCCATATACTAATAAAGCTTATTTTTGCCCTACAAGTCCTGCACTTCAAAGTTTTACAAATTGGAATCAATACTCAATCCCCATTCCTGCAGCTGCATTTAGTGCAACTACTCAATTCAGATGGAGGCAAATAAGCCCAACTAATCAGAATTGGGATTTTTGGGGAATAGATAATATTAATATTTCTCCTTCATCTCCTGGTGGAGCTACTTATACATGGACTACTCCTACTGGCCCAATAGCTGGACAGACATTAACTGTTAGCCCTACATCATTAACAAATTATACCTTTACTTATGATAATAATGGAATATCATGCAGCACTATTGTAGCTGTAGATGTCGCTCCTCCTATTGTGTATCCTGTAATAGTTCCAAATCCTTTAAATCCATGTCCTAATGCAGTGGATTTAACTGCAGATGTTAGTTTTAACTCATGTAATTATAATATTTATTTATACGATAATGGCGGAGATGGATGGACAACTGTTCCTCAAACTCCTACTTCTATTGATAATAGAATACAAGTGTATATTGATGGAATCTTGGTAAATACAATTACAATGAATAATGGATATGGGCCTTTTATCTATTCCTTCCCTGTAACATCAGGAGGAACATTTGAAACTGTATTCTTAAGTGGGGGGCCAAATCCATCAGAATGTGCATATTTTGTTGAAGATAACCAAGGACAATTAATAACAAATGGAGCTGGTGCCATTATTTCAGCAATGGGACTAATAACTTCTCCGAGCTCACCTTGGTGGCCTGTTCCAGGCACTGTACCTCCTTCTCCTGGATTTACTATTATACCTGCTAATTTTGGTCCTGTAAATACAGTATGTCCTACTACAAATCCATACACTTATTCATGGTCCATTTCACCAGGAGGATCAACAGCTGGTATATCTACTCCAAATTCTCAATCAACTGTAGTAACAACTGCATCTAACCAAAATTATCAAGTAATCGCTACAGATGTGAATAATCCTGGATGTATTGCCACAAACTTTGTACCAGTAAATGGATCTGGTGGAAGTTGGGATTTTACTACTATTGCTCCGAACCCTGCTTGCGAAGGAGATTGTATTGATCTAAACTTTAATTCAACTGTAGGTTCAGGTAATTATAATATAATTATTGAAATGATAGATGCAAACGGATCCTCATCCTCAATGTTTACTATTGATAATAATGGAAATAATGTAGCAACAGGAAATCCCATTAACTTATGTCCTACTATTTCTTCAGTAGTACCTAATGTGTCTTTTAATATTTTGTCTCTAGTAGACGCTTCTGATCCAAACAATTGTGAAATTCCAATTACAAATGCTAGTCAAGTTGTAACTTTTGCAACTCAACCAAATGCAGGAACTAATGCACCTATTGACTTTTGTGCAAATGACCTTACAAATTACGATTTATCGACTTATTTAGGTGCTGCTGACCCTGGTGGTTTTTGGAATGGACCTGGTATTCTTCAAACCCCAGGATTAAACCTTAATTTTGACCCTCAAACAAGCACAGCAGGAGTATATACTTATACAGTAGATAATGTGCCTTGTCCTAGTGATTGGGCAACAGTAACGGTCGGCTTAATTACACCACCTAATGCAGGAGCAACTACAAATCAGCCATACTGCCAGAATGCATTAGCTGTGGATTTAGCTACTTTACTTGGAACCCCAGATCCTAATGGAATTTGGACTGATCCCCTTCTTAACCCATCTAATCCTCCTGTTGGAACTGCCACTTTTAATTTTAACCCAGCAAGTGATCCTCCAGGAACTTACACATACACAGTAACTGACCCTAGTAATACTTGTCCTGACGTAAGTGCTGATGTTAACATTAGTATCAATGCCTTGCCTACAGTAGCAATTAGTTCAACAAATACTAATATTTGTGTAGGGCAAAGTACATGCCTAGATTTTACTTTAACAGGTGTTGCTAATTTTTCTGTCGACTTGTTTGATGGAATAGCCACTTCAACCTTAACAGTTGATGGAAATGGAAATGATATTTTCGGAAATTGTATTTCAGTTTCTCCTATCACAACTACAACCTATTCTATTAACTCGATAACCGATAATAATGGTTGTATATCCTACCCTAATACATCTGTTACAATCAATGTAAATAATCCTCCTAATGCAGGGCTAAGTTCTCCACTGAATATTTGTGCTGATGACAATAGTATTTACCCTTTACAGAATGAATTGGGTGGAGGGCAAGATTTAACAGGATATTGGTCAGTGCCAAACCCACTACCAAACAATCCTAATTTTGACTTTAACCCACAAACTATGCCTGCTGGCGTATATTCTTATACAGTAGTAGCAGCACCATGTCCTGATGCGGTAGCAAATGTAACTGTTACTTTAATCACACCTCCTTTTTCAGGAATACCAGATGATCAATCTATCTGTATAAATGCGTATAGTGCCATTAACCCTTATGACTTAAGTAATTTACTTATAGGTTCTGATGCTGGCGGTATTTGGTGTGCAGGACTTCCTGGGGGAGCAGCTATTCCATCTTTAATTGACCCTAATACTTATGGAGTTGGGACTTTCCAATTTTCTTATGAAGTTTTTGGAACGCCACCCTGTGCAAATACTACAACTACTATTAACTTAACAATAAACCCTGAGCCAGTTGTGAATACTTTTACATCAAATATCCCTACTATCTCACAAGGTAACCCTATAAATTTAATAGTCGATATGGCTGTTGGAACACCTCCGTTTACAATAAATATTACTGATAATGATGTTCCTCCTAACACGCCAACTTTAACTATTCCGTTCCCTAACATGATTAATTTTGTATCTGCAGTTCCAAATGTGATACCTGTTACTACTTATTCTATTACAGGAATTACTGATGGAAATGGCTGTACAACTACTTCAATATTAACAGTACCTGTAACGGTTGACCCCTACCCTATTATTGATCCATTTAATACAACTACTGCTGTTATTTGTTACGGTACAATTCCTAGTGTAAATATGATGTTAACACAAGGAGAAGCTCCTGTAACTGTTAGCTATATTTACAATGGAGTAACCTATACTGAGGTAATTGGTGTAGTAGGGCAAGTAGCTCCAATAGTAGTAAATATTCCTTTGGATACATCTAACCTAAATTATGGAGCAAATACCATTACTATTATTAGTGTTACTGACAATAGTGGAGTGCCTTCCCCTAATAATTTAATTCCTAACCCAATTGTGGTTACTGTAAATCCTAATCCAATAGTTACTTTTACAACCACAACTCCTGAAATTTGTTTTGGTGATCCAGCAATTTTAGAATTTGGTTTCCTTGTTGGTACAGCTGACTTTAATGTGGATTATACAATTAATGCACTTGCGCAAACACCTTTATTATTTAATGCAAGCGGAACGCAAGCATATACTTTAACTCCTGATCCTCCTGTTACAACACAAGTTACAAATACATACGATATGATACAAGTTACAGATGCAAATGGTTGCCAAAGTGTAATAAATGCAACATTACCTGTAGATATTATAGTAAATCCTACGCCTGAACTTGACATTTCAGTTAGTGGTCCAAAGCCTATTTGTGTTGGGGAAACTTCTGCTTTATTCTTCCCTGTTACTTCTGGCACACCACCATATAATTTAAGTTATTTGGCAGGTACAATTCCTGCAACTGCTAATGTTGATGCTGCAGGGTATATTGTCGCAACAGGAACTACTCAGCCTATTTCTCCTATTGTTACTACTGACTATACTTTGGTGTCAGTTACTGATGCAAAAGGATGTGTAAATACGTTAAGCAATAGTGCAAATCTGCTTGTAAACGAATTACCATTAGTTGACATTAGTGGTACTACTGAAATTTGTGACCAAGATGTAACGCAATTGTATTTCAACTTTACAGCAGGTAATAGCCCTTGGGTAGTTAATTATGATTTAAATGGAACACCATCTTCAGTAACTTTATCCAATAGTCAAGATTCAATTGCTGTTAGTCCAACTACAACAACTGTTTATACTGTGAGTTCAGTAAGTGATATAAATTGTACCTCACCAATAATTGATGCTGCAACTATTACTGTTAATCCTTTACCTGAAATTATGGTAACTGGAGGAGGTTCTGTCTGTGATGATGGAAGTGAAGTTGATGTTATAATCACTACTACTTCTGGAACGCCAACATTTAATATAGAATACACTGTTGGTATAAATAGCAGATTAGCTTCAAATATTGGATATCAACATGTCATAAGTACGAATGAAGCAGGAGTTTATTCTGTAACAAAAGCTACTGATAGTAAAGGATGTATCGCAAATAGCATTAGCGGAAATGCTACTGTAAATATTAACCCAATGCCAGAGGCAAATATTATTGCGTATCCTCAGCCTGTTGACATTACTAATCCTTTGATTTATTTTATTGATCAATCTCTATTCCATATAAGTGGAGTTTGGGATTTTGGAGATGGAAATACTGCACTATCAAATTTTGATAAAATAAACCATACTTTTGGAGATACAGGAACTTATATTGTTTCACTTGAAGTAATGACAGATAGCGGCTGTACTGTGACTGCTTATTATACAATTATTATTGATCAAGCATTTAAAATTTATATTCCAAATGCATTTACTCCAAATAACGATTTAGATAACGACTACTTTTTACCTGTAGTGGATGGAGTAGAAGAATATGATTTAAGAATATACGATCGTTTTGGACAAAGAGTATTTATGACTGAACAAACCAATGAGGCTTGGGATGGAAAGATAAATAATGGTACAGAATATGCTACTGTCGGACACTATGCTTACAATATTATTGTAATTGATTTTAATGGGAAAAAAAGAACTTTTCAAGGCACGCTAACATTGATTAGATAATGAAACAAAAACTGCTAATAACATTCCTTATTGTAATTAGTGCTTTTATTTTAAAAGGGCAGAATACTTGCAATAACGCCCTTCCTTTTTGTACAGGAACTAATTATACTTTTCCTGCTTCTACAAATACACCTGCGCCAACAGGCGCTTATTTCGATTGTTTATTGACACAGCCAAATCCAGCGTTTTACTATTGTGAAATAGATAATCCTGGAAATATGACAATCAACATTCAAGGCCTTGGTATTCCTAATGGAACTAATGATATTGATTTCATCTGCTGGGGACCATTTACAAATCCAGCAACTATGTGCAATCAACTAACAGCTGCAAATGTAGAAGATTGTAGTTATTCTTGGACATGGAATGAATTTTGCAATATTAACGGAGCTTCAACTGGAGATTATTATGTGTTACTCATTACAAATTATTCAAACTCCCCTTGTAATATTACCTTTTCACAAACTAGCGGGAATGCAACTACAAACTGCTGTATTCTAGGAGGTGACGCTGGAGATGACAATACCCTAGATGTGTGTGATACTGACTCCCCATTTAATATGTGGAATCAACTTTTAGGAAATCCTGATGTTGGAGGAAATTGGTATAATTCATCATGGGTTAGCATTGGTTCAAATTTTGATCCTGCAATAAATACTTCTGGAATATATTCATATATGGTTCAAGGGTCTTCTTCAGGAGGAGGACCTGGAGCGCAAGTAAATGTAACAATAAATACAGATTATTATGGAACTGATATTTCTTGGAATATAACCAATTCTAGTGGGATGGTTGTGGCTAGTGGAGGACCATATTCTAATGGGGTTAATACATACACTATAACCGCTTGTGTCTCCCTTGGTACTTTAACTTTTAATTGGTCTGACGCCAGCGGAAACGGATGGAATTCATCAGGTGTTCAAGGAGGTTATATTGTGACCCAAGGTTCTGCTACATTAAGTTCTGGAAGTCCTGGTTCGGGTTCATCTGGATCTTCAACATTTTATATAAGTGGGGGTACATCATGCACTACATCCTCTTCCTGCCCTAATGATACTTCTTTTTTAACGGTAAATATCAACCCTACACCTATTCTTAATTTCCCTACACTGAATGATGTTTGTAGTGACAATGTTCCTATTAATTTAGCAGGAGCTACTCCAACAGGAGGGACTTATTCAGGGACAGGAGTTAATGCAAATATATTTACACCTAATATTAATGTACTAGGAAATAATACAATTACTTATAACTATACAGATGCCAATGGATGTAGTAATAGCGCTACTCAAAATATTACTGTAAACGCATCTCCTTTTGCATCCGCTACAACTACAAATGCAACTTGTAATGGATTTACAAATGGAACAGCTCTACTTACTATAACCAGTGGAACCTCTCCTTTTATTGAGAATTGGGGAAGCAATAATCCTTTGTCTTTATCTGCAGGAAGTTATGGTTACACTGTAACTGATATTAATGGTTGTACTTTTTCAGATAGTATAATTATTTATGAACCTGGCATTTTTACAGCTTCTGTCAATACAACAAATGTAAGTTGTAATGGAGCTAATAATGGTACTGCAAGCGTACAATTGCAAGGGTCTTCCACTCCTGCTGGAACTGTTTCCACTTTAAGTTATTGCACGTCTACACCAGGATCCAGTACCGCTTCTACAATTGACAATGTGCAATTAATAGGAGATTCTGTTGATATAGATAATAATACGACTGGAGCATGTGATCAATATGAAGATTATACTAATCTGTATGCTGATGTTACAGAGGGACAATCTTATACTATTGATGTTGATTTAGGAGATTGCTCAAATAATTACTCGTCAGGAGGTAAGGTGTATATTGATTGGAATATAGATGGAGATTTTAATGACCCAGGAGAAGAGGTGGGTATTATTCCATATGGGGTTGCTAGTTCAGCATCTATTCCTATAACAATTCCTTTCTCTGGTGCTTATGGAGCTACAAGAATGAGGATTGTTTCTCAATTTCTTAATAATATTCCTACAAGCTCTATAGGTCCTTGTGATGTTGGGGTTATGGCGAATCCAATATATATACAGCCTTGGTTTGGAGCTACAGAAGATTATTCAATTGTAATATCAGCCGCTAATATAACTGCAACATATAATTGGTCAAATGGATTAACAACAGATAGTATTAGTGGATTATCTGCTGGTAATTACACAATAGATATCACTGATGGAAATGGATGTACCTTAACGGATTACATCACGATTACTGAACCACTTGCTATTAGTACCTCTACATCATCTTCTGGCATAAGTTGCAGTGGGTTTACTGATGGGAATATTTCCCTTACTATTAATGGCGGAATTCCTGATTACACTATTAATGTTCCTCCCTATAATCAAACATTATTTGGGGGTGTAAATACATTTGTTACACCATCATTATTAGGAGCAGGTACCTATAATTATAGCATTACAGATTCCAATGGTTGTGTGTTTAATTCTTCTGTTACACTTATTGAGCCTGCACCAATTTCAGTTACTGAAAACCAAACAAATGTAAGTTGTAATGGAGGGAATGATGGATCAGTTATCCTTACTATTAATGGAGGTACACCAATCTATTCTCAAAATTGGGGTTTGAATAATCCACTTGCTTTAACAACAGGTACTGCTAACTACCAAATAACAGATAATAATGGATGTATTTATTCTGATAGCGTTATCATTACTGAACCAAACCTACTTACAGCAACTTTCACCCAAACAAATGTAAGTACTTGCTCTGCTGCTGACGGAAGTATAGATGCTACTATTGCAGGAGGAACAACACCTTATTCTTACAATTGGAATAATGGTTTTACTACTGAAGATTTGAGTAATCTTTCAGGAGGAATTTATCTACTAACCGTTACAGATAATAAAGGTTGCACAGCTACGCTAAGCGTTACAATTACTGAGCCCCCATCTCCTATATTAAGTTTCACACAAACGGATGTAAGTTGTAATGGAGGTAATAATGGAAGTATTGACTTAACAGTAAATGGAGGCTCTTCACCCTTTACCTATATTTGGACAACAAATGAAACCAGTCAGGATATCAATAACCTTTCAGCAGGACAATATACTGTACAAGTAAGTGATGACAATTTTTGCATACAGAACATTACAATAACCATTACTCAACCAAGTGCGCCAAGCATTTCAACAACACAAATTAATGTTGATTGTAATGGAAATAATACAGGAAGTATTGATTTAACAGTACTTGGAAGTTCATCCGTTTTTACTTTTTTATGGAGTAATGGTCAATCTAATGAGGACATCATTAACTTACTAGCTGGAAATTATAGCTACACGATTACGGATGTAAATAATTGCACATATACAAATCTAATTACCATTTCAGAACCAAATCCCATATCGATTAATCCACTTACTGTAAATGTAAATTGTAAAGGCGAGAACAATGGATACATCATACTCAATACTAGTGGAGGAACAGCTCCTTACTCTGAAGATTTTGGCACTTCAAATCCTGCGACTTTAACAGCAGGAAACTATTCCTTTACGATAACTGATGATAATGCGTGTATCTATACAAATAGCATCACCATAAGTGAACCTGATTCACTATTGGTAGGTGAAATATCAACCAATGTGAGTTGCGGAGGGTATTTTGACGGGACAGCAACCTTAACAATAACAGGAGGAACTCCTACTTACAATACCAATTGGGGCTTAAGTATTCCTAACGGATTAAATGCAGGAACCCATAACTATATTGTTACAGATACAAATAATTGTTTTGCACAAGGGTCAGTTACAATTACTGAACCTTCTGCTATGCAAATTATTGTAGATACTTTTAGAGTTTCTTGCTTTGGACTTTCTAACGGCTCAGCAACTTTAACCATTTCTGCAGGAGCTGGCGCGCCCTACATTCAGGATTGGGGAACAGCAAACCCTAACGCACTTCCTGCAGGAACACACCCATTCATTGTTACCGATACCAATAATTGTACAGCACAAGGGCAAGCAATAATCACTCAACCATCTGATATTCAGATTACTGAATTAGTAAATCATGTAAGTTGTTTTAAAGAAAATGATGGAACAGTATTTTTACAAATTAATGGTGGAATTTTACCATATATTGAAAATTGGAATAGTGTAAATACACTAGCTTTAAGTGCTGGTTCTTACTCTTACTCCGTAACTGATGCTAATAATTGTGTGAAAAATAATTTTATTACCATTAATGAACCAGATACTTTAAGAGCAACAACTACTATTATTGATGCGAATTGCTTTAACAGCAATGATGGTAAAATTTACTTAAACATTACAGGGGGTACAGCTCCTTACACTGAAGATTTTGGAATCTATAATCCTTATGCATTGCCTGCAGGAACTTATACTTTTATAATAACGGATATAAATGGTTGTAGTTTTGATAGTAGTGCAGTGGTAAATCAAGCTAATGAGGTATCCCTCAGCTTCAGTGCTGAAAGTCCTATTTGTCGAAATGATTCAACTGAATTAAGCATCAACATCAACAATCCAACAACTAATCTTTATACTGTAGTCATTAACGATTCAGTTGCAAAACCTTATGTTATTGATTCGCTTGGCTTACTGATTCCAGAAGGTATTAAGCTAAAGCTCATTCCTAATTATACTACTGATATTGTTTTGCTGACTATAACAGATGAAGAGGGTTGTTCAAGCATTGCAAATGATACTGCTCATGTAATTGTAAATCAATTACCTGTTTTGGATATCACTTTAACTGATATTTGTGTAGGAAGCCCTTCCTTCACGCTTAATGAAGGAACACCTCCAGGAGGTAATTATTTTATTAATGGTGAGGCTACTAGTTTTTTTGATGTTGAAAATCTGGAAAATGGAGCGTATACTATTGGCTATAACTACACTGATATTATTACGAATTGCAGCAATTCAATTGAAAAAATAATCTATATCAACCCTTCACCAATTGCTGATTTTTCATTCAGTCCTCAGCCTGCCAATATTGATGACCCTAATATTTTATTCATCAATAAAAGTACTCATATTGAAAATACTAAGTGGAATTTAGGAGATGGAACAATACTTGCTAATGAATTAAACTTTTGGCATACCTATGCTGATACTGGTAAATATGAGGTTATTTATGTAGTAAACAATCAGTTTAATTGTGTAGATAGTTTAACCGCTACTTTAATTATCAACCCTGTATATCAAATTTTTATTCCTAATGCATTTACGCCAAACAATGATGGGGATAATGACACATTCCAACCTTATATTAATGGAGCTAAAAATTACACTATTACTATTTTTGATAGATGGGGTGAAATTATTTTCCAAGAAGAAAATGGAATATGGGATGGGAAAATTAAAGGCAACTTAGTGCAAGATGGAGTATACTCCTACTCTATTTTAGCAAATGACTTTAAGAATAAACCATTTATCTATACAGGTATTATTACCTTATTAAAATAAATGAAGCAAATCGTTCTGCTTTCTGATACCCATCATACACTTGATGATCGTTTTTTTCCGCATTTTGAAAAAGCAGATGAGATTTGGCATGCTGGTGATATCGGTTCACTTGAAGTAACGGATGCTTTAAAAAAATATGCGCCAATCAGAGTTGTCTATGGAAATATTGATGACAGAACCATCCGAACAGAATTTAAAGGAAACCTTTATTTTAAATGCGAACAGGTAAATGTAATGATGACACATATTGGAGGCTACCCTGGTAGGTATGATAAAAAAATACTACCTATTATCCAACAAGCAAATCCTGATTTATTCATTTGTGGACATTCGCACATCCTAAAAGTGATGTACGATAAAAAGCATCAATTATTGCACATGAACCCTGGAGCAATAGGTGACTATGGCGTACACCAAGTAAAAACAATCCTCTGTTTTACAATTGAAGGAAAAGAAATAAAAGACTTACGGGTAGTAGAATTCCCTAGAAGCAAAAAAGGTTAGCGAATTCTATCTGCTGACTTTACTAATTTCTCATCTTTCTTAATAAAGAAGTTAGCGGCAATTAAAGTAATAAATGGTACAATTAAGAGTATCATACCAATACCAAACACCTCTTCTTCCCTGTGTAAAAATACAATTAAGAAAAAAGCTACCGTTATCATTAATCGAGCAATAGAAGCAATCAATTGTTGTCGTTTTCTGTTTTTAAACTGAAATATCGCAAAAATGGACAAAGCTGCCGACAAGAACACAAACAAGCGTGCATCTGCAAAATGTTCTTTTAATAAGTAACTTGTCGTTTCATCTTGCAATACCGGAAAAGTATAAACAATAGTAATGGAAAAGATGGCTGAAAAGAAGAAAAATAAAGATTGTACTCTTTGAATCATAGTTGTAAATGTTTGCTGCAAAACTAATTAAAATTGTAGGATTTGTCCATATCTTAAAAAATTTGTATTATTGCATAACTTATCTAAAGTAACACCCCTAAAAAAACATCTTGAAAATTCACTGAGTTACAACCGAATTAAGATTATTATATTAAAAACTATTTATGTACATATTAGAAGAATTAAACGCAAAAAAAGTTGCTGATTTAAAAGCAATTGCGACAGAATTAAACCTCAAGAAATTTGAGAAATTAAAGAAACAAGAATTGGCTTACGCCATCTTGGATCATCAGGCAGAAAATGCAAAACCGCAACCTGTACCTGAGAATAAACAAAGACCTAGAACAAATAAACCAGTAAACAAAGGACATAAAAAACCTGAAAATACTGAGCAAAAGGACAAAACTCCACATCAAAAAGAAAACAAAATTACTGAGCAAAAAAAACCTCAGCACAACCTTAAAGAAAATGAACAAAAAAATGCACCTAAAAAACCAGTGCATAATCATCCAAAGAAGAATGAAGAGCAAAATATTCATAAGAAGCCTGTTCACAACCATCCTAAAAATACAGAGGGGCAGAAAGCACCTAATAAACCAGTGCACAATCATCCTAAAAAAGGAGAAGAACAAACAGGATCACATCCAAAACCAAAACATAACAACAATAAAAACCAAGCAAATAGCAATACTCCTCCATCAAAATACGATTATAACTTTGACGGTATAATTAACACGGAAGGAGTAATTGAAATTATGCCTGATGGATACGGTTTTATGCGTTCAAGCGATTACCACTACTTGTCATCACCTGATGATGTGTATGTTTCGCATTCACAAATTAAGTTATTCGGTTTAAAGACGGGTGACACTATTAAAGGAACAGTTCGTCCACCAAAAACAGGTGAAAAATATTTCCCATTAATACAAGTAGAAAGCATTAATGGGCGCGACCCAGGTATTGTTAGGGACAGAATTCCTTTCCACCATTTAACTCCGCTTTTCCCTTACGAAAAATTCAATCTTTTAGGAAAAGGACACAACAATGTTTCCATTAGAATGTTAGACATCTTTACGCCAATAGGGAAAGGACAAAGAGGGTTAATTGTAGCGCAACCAAAAACGGGTAAAACGGTATTATTAAAAGATATTGCGAATGCAATTGCTGACAATCACCCTGAAGTATATATGATTATATTATTGATTGACGAGCGACCAGAAGAGGTTACCGATATGGAAAGAAGCGTAAATGCTGAAGTGATTGCGTCTACTTTTGATGAGCCAGCAAGCAGACACGTAAAAGTAGCTGATATGGTATTGGAGAAAGCCAAAAGAATGGTAGAATGCGGACATGATGTAGTTATCTTGTTAGATTCTATTACAAGACTTGCTAGAGCATACAACACGGTACAACCTGCTTCAGGAAAAATACTGAGTGGTGGTGTGGATGCTAATGCCCTACATAAACCAAAGCGTTTCTTTGGTGCTGCCCGTAAGATTGAAAAAGGAGGTTCATTAACTATTTTAGCGACTGCCCTTACGGACACAGGAAGCAAAATGGATGAAGTAATCTTTGAAGAATTTAAAGGTACCGGTAATATGGAACTGCAATTGGATAGAAGAATTGCCAACAGAAGAATTTATCCTGCTGTTGATTTAGTTTCATCTTCTACTAGACGTGAAGATTTACTTCTAGATAAAGAACATATTAAAAGAATTTGGGTGCTTAGAAATTACTTAGCGGATATGAACCCTATTGAAGCAATTGAATTCATGAAAGATAGATTACAGAAAACAAAAGATAATACTGAGTTCTTAGTAACTATGAATGGGTAATTACTAATTGAAAAGTAAATAATGTAATAATTAATCCCTACCAATTTGGTGGGGATTTTTTGTATTATTGTATATAACCAATTGTTCTGAGCAGTCAAAATGAAGATAGAAAAAGCCAAAAATATTGATAACATAGAATTAAGTAAATTAACGGTACGATCTAAAGCTCACTGGAATTATTCTTCAGAGAAAATTGAAAAATGGAAAGATGATTTAACTATTTATGCTGAATATATTGATAAAAATGAAGTTTATAAACTGAAAGAGGATGATAGATTAATTGGATACTATTCTTTTCAATCACCAGACTCTAAAAAAGTTAAACTTGACAATATATTTATTGATCCAGAATTTATTGGAAGAGGTTATGGTAAGATTTTGATGAACCATTTTTTCAAACAAGTAAAAAATAAAGGATTTGAAAACATATATCTTGAT
>Ga0208879_1000072_pt1 | contig 98311 bp, 98 predicted proteins | sample Knorr_S15_td_Bot_FD_185605 | JGI IMG/M metagenome (GOLD analysis project Ga0208879, IMG submission 185605) | Marine microbial communities from Southern Atlantic Ocean transect - Knorr_S15_td_Bottom_ad_5009_LV_A (SPAdes) (version 2) | ecosystem: Environmental > Aquatic > Marine > Oceanic | place...
TAACGCCTGCCAAGACAAAATAATTTTTCACTTCAGGCGCTTCACCTAAGGTAAAGTTGCCATCGTAAGAGTAGCTTTCTGGGCCGTTAAAAAAGGTACGAATACCCGCTGTTTCCAACGCCGGAACTCGATGCATGGCCATTTCCAGCACGTCCATAACGTCATCATCGATGAAAGGCAGGGAATCAAAACAAAAGTCTTCGCTAATGCCTTCCATCCCCCAAGGTTTCACCTTGTTATGGGCAAAACCAAACAGCAACTTACCAGCATCTTGCTTAAAATAAGTGCAATCATCGTAGGCCCTCAATACGGGTAAGTCCTTCGACAAGCCGGGGATAGTATCGGTAACTAGGTAGTAGTGTTCGCAGGCATGGGTGGCCACGTGAACCCCACTTTGGCGGCCTAAATCCCGCGCCCACATGCCCGCACAATTAACCACAAAGTCAGCTTCTATACAGCCCTGTTCAGTAATAACGGCACAGGCTTTACCCTGCTCCACCACCACATCCTTTACCTTGGTGTTTTCAAAAAGTTGGGCACCATGCAAACGCGCACCTTTAGCCAAGGCCATAGTTAAATCAATAGGATTGATGTAGCCATTGCTGGGCACATGAATACCACCCAGTACGCCATCGGGATTCATCAGCGGCCAACGCTCTAGTATTTGATCAACCGTAAGCTGTTGCGCCTCAATATTGTTAAGCAAGGCAAAATCGGCTTGCCGGCGCAGCTCTCGCAGCCGCTCAGGATGGCTGGCAATAGAGATGGAACCGCATTGTTGAAAGCCCGTTGCCTGGCCTGTTTCGCGCTCTAATTCGGCATATAGATCAACGCCATATTGAGAAAACGCTGTAGTGGCATGGCCACCATGCAAGCGCCCAACTAAGCCAGCGGCGTGCCAAGTGGTGCCACTGGTAAGTTGTTTACGCTCTAACAGAAGCACGTCTTTCCAACCCGCCTTGGCCAAATGATAGGCCACAGAACAACCATGAATGCCGCCGCCAATAATGACTACTTGGGCCTGGGTTGGAATTTCTTTTGCCATGGCTTTGGTCCTACTAGGGAGTTGAATTGACGAGTAACTAAAGAGGTTGTTTAAATAAAGCGCCAAAACCTGTGAGCTGCTTCTCCACACCGGCTAAACGCAACAAGTGCCAAGCTAAAACCTGATTACTCGCAATAACCGGTTTACCCAACTCTGCCTCGGCTTGAGCAATAATGTGCGCCACTCGTAAGCTGGTACAGGAGACAAATACACCCTCACAGTCGGTTTGGCTGCCCAATTTCAGCACTCCATCAACAATGCTTTGTGAGGCGACCCGTCCAACTTGAAGATCATCTTCCAAATTAAAACAGCCAGTGTTGACTATGTCGATTCCATGGCCAGCTAAGTGGTCGCTTAAGGCTTGAGTGACAGAGGGAGTATAAGGTGTTAACAGGGCAATGCGCTTCAGGCCTAGGGCCGCACAGGCTGCTTTGCAGGCCGTTAATGGATTGCTAACCTTCGCCCTAGGGTGGGTTGCTTTAATGGCCTTAGCAACATGCTCTTCACCAATGATTGTGGCACCAGAAGTGCAAGCATAGCCAATGGCATCAAAGCTAAACTCATGGGGTAGCAGCGCCGCAGCTTTGGGCAAATCTGCTTCCATCTGCGCCAGGGTTGCGGGGGTAACGGCCATGGCATTGGCAATACAAGAATGATAGCAAGCAACGCCATCAAGATTTAACAGCTGCCTAAACTCATGTTCTATGGTTTGATCGGTTTGGAGCACGATCAAACCTATTTTTGCCTGCAGGCCAAGGCCTGCATCCGTTGAACATGACAGTTGTTGTATTTTTGCCATGCTCTGTCTCCCTGTCTTGCTCTACATTAATAGGGCCGATGCATCTTCGACTTAGGCGTCTTAACCATAACGGCATTGCGAATAAGCAGTACAAATACACCCAGCATACCGCCTAGAACAATAGACAGAGCTAGCACTAAGCTGGTTTTGGTTTTACTCTTGTAGCTCATGGAAGCCATGTCATACTCCGCAGCTTCAAACTGCTCCGTACCAATGGGTGTGATTGCAAAAATTTCTTGCGCCCGCGCTACTACTGGATCTTGCATCAGCACCCGCTGCTGATCATCCAAACTCGCTAGGCTAGGGATGTAGAGAGCAACAGAATCACGCTCTGCGAGCAGTTGAATTTCTTTCTCTAAGGCTAAATAACCATACAAGTATAGTGTCTGATCAACGTTGCCTGTGGTCACCAGGGCTGATAATCCGTTGTAAGTTTGCGATGACAAAGTGCCATTATCGATACCCAAGGTCCTAGCAATTTGGGCCTGCTCACTTAATTCGGCGATGCGTGCCTTGGTTACAGTTTCATAGCGAGCCACTATGTTGAGACGCGTGTGTTCTATATTTTCTAACTCATGCTTTAACTTACGCACGTGCTGATCTATACGCCTAGACAGCATTTTCTCTAGCTCAACATTAACATTAGCGTTAGCCAACCCCAGCGCTGCGTGTAATATTTTGTTAGCTAGCTCAACATCATGGGTCACAATATCAACCACCCATTTATGCTGAATGTTGTTAGCTTCTACAGATGTGATAGAGAAGTTATAGGCGCTACCGCGCAGCCGTTGGGCAAATTCATAATCTGTCTCGTCGGTGGTTTGGGCGATATAGTCATATTCTTTAATAAACTGTTCAATGCCGTCATAGGACTGCAGGTCCTGTATCAACAAAGACAACAATATTTGCTCATCAACGGCAATAAACTCGGTGCTATTGAGTTCCCTGTAAACATCGGCTTGAGCACTAGACAAAGGTGCAATTTGGAGGCTGCTGGTGTAGGTTTTGGGCACTAACTTTAGGTAGGCCACAGCCACTAGCAGGGTAAGAAAAGTCACACCGATAACCAACCACTTGCCCCGCCACAGGGAGAGGACCAGGTCGGCTAAATCGATTTCGTCGTTATAATGTTCGTTTTGCATCTGCTTGTCTGACATAAACTGTTCCCTATTTCTTATTGGGATACAACAGGTTAACGGGGCTAAGATTACCCAGCCCTTTTATGTACTCACTAATTAAGCTATTAACCAACGATAGACACGTCTTCGGCCTGTAAGCCTTTGTCGCTTTGGGTAACGCTAAAGCGCACCCGCTGGCCTTCTAGCAAAGAGCGGTGGCCCTTGCCGCGTATGGAACGAAAGTGAACAAATACATCATCACCTTGATCACGGGTAACAAAGCCAAAGCCTTTGGTAACGTTAAACCATTTCACCGTACCTGATTCGCGATTTGGGTCGTCATCCATTTCATCCCACTGGTCATCGTCTTCTGCGCCAGAGGCAACAAATTTAACCCCAGTAGCCAGAGTTGCCACCCAGAACATGGCAAAACCAACGCCAACCACCAATTCAAATTGAGAATCTACGATATTAGAAGCGTAAACCACTTCGTCTAATATAAAAGGCAGTGCCAAAGCGGCTAATAAACTAATAATGAAGCTGTAAATAAATAATGTGCGTCTCATAATGACTCAATATCTCTTGTTATTTTGTGGTGTAAAAGTATTCTGCACCCATTGTGCTAGCCACTTACATATCACAGCTAGACAGAAGTCGGTACAATCAAGCAAGATTATAGAAAAACCCGCGCCCAATCAAACACTTGGTTTATAAAACTTCATTTTTTTGCAATTTCTTGAGATTATCATGAACAATGCCGCCGATATCATCGAATTACAGCAACAACTTGCCTTTCAGGAACAAACCATTGACACCCTTAATCAGGTGGTAAGTGAACAGCAAAAAGACCTCACCCGGCTAGATCGCGCCTTAGGCTTATTAGCTCAACAGATGAAGAGTTTGCAGCAGTCGGCCGATGCCGGCCAAGGTGGGCCTGATGCTAACGAAGCGCCACCGCATTATTAAAAGGATGGGGCGGTTTTCGGCTGGCGGTAAACTGCCGACCGCAGGCCGCCCACCGCCAACTACTTACTAAAACTCTGATTGACGTAAACATCAAACCGATTAGCCTTACCTTCAAGCCGATAACTAGGCTTTTGGCCAGCCAAATCAGGCGCAAGTCGAGGCCGCTTCACTACTACCCGATGGCTTGCCAAATCCAGGGCTGGAGCAAGCAAAACATCAGCGTCAGCATCACTGCCCACCAGCATTCGAAACAGCGCCATTTCTTTTTTAACTTGAGCTGATTTGCTCGAGTGGGGAAACATGGGGTCCAAATAAATCACCTGGGGCGGTGCCCCTTGCCAAGCCTGCATCACCCCATCGGCAGCGCCTAACTTAAGTTTCATGGCAGCCACAATGGTGCCCGCATCTATGTCTAACACCCCGCGACCAAGGCCATCCGCCAACAAGGCGCGCACAATAGGCTGGCGTTCTGCCATAGCCACCTGACAACCTAAACTTGCCAACACAAAAGCATCGCTGCCTAGGCCCGCGGTGAGATCCAGAACCGAGGGCCGTATATTGCCTTGAATGCCAACGGCCTTGGCAATTTGCTGGCCTTTACCACCGCCATAAACGCGTCGATGACGGGCTTTACCAGCCGCAAAATCAACCCTCACGGCTCCACTTTGGCCATTCGCCGGCACTAAGCCCAAACCGTTACGGGTGTAACTTAAAACTAAATCATGGCTGTCATTAAGTTTTTTAACGACAGGTAAGCATAACTCTAAAGCCAATGCCTGCTCTTGCGCCTGAAAGCCAGCGGCAAGAATAACTACGTTTAGCTCGACAGCAGTAGCCAACACAGGCCCACTCCCAAAATAATACGGTAAACCACAAATGGCCACATCCCTATGCGGCTGATCACCTGCATAAACAGCACAATACACAGCCAAGCACTGGCAAAGGATATACAAAATCCAAGCGCCAAGGGCCACCAAGCAATGCTTGTGTGAGAGATCGCTAGCTCCAAACTCATGAGCATGGCAGCAGCCAAAATAATGGGAATTGACATTAAAAACGAAAACCGTGCAGCGGTCTCACGTTGGTAACCCAGCATCAAAGCTGCGGTCATGGTAATGCCCGATCTAGAGGTACCAGGCAACAGTGCCAGCACCTGGGCTAAGCCAATGATCAGTGCATGACGCCAACCCATGGCAGACATACTATGTTGCCGACGACTACGCCAGTCGGCCCAGCCGAGTAACAAGCCAAAGGCTAGGGTCGTGGCGGCTACCACCCACAAAGCCCTAGCATTAACCTCAATCCAATCCTTCAGCACTAAACCAAAAAACACCGCCGGCAAGGTGGCAAGAATAAGCATTAAAGCTAAGGTGGCATGGCTATTGAGGCGTTTTTGCTGCAGCCACTGGCACAGGCCTTTGACCATAGCCAGCAAGTCATTGCGCAGATATACAACCACGGCCAACAGGCTGCCAAGGTGTACGGCTACATCAAAGGTTAAACCTTGATCAGGCCAACCAAATAGCAAACTAGGGAAAAGCAGATGCGCCGAACTCGAAATTGGCAAGAATTCAGTGAGACCTTGAATCAAGGCGATAATACTGGTTTGCATCCAATCCATGAATATACCTTTAAATTAAGCCAGCGGTCGTCCGTTGTCGGTTGGCGGCCAACCGATAGCTACCGATAGCTACCGATAGCGCGGGAGTTTCTGCCAGGTAACTTCATCGCGCAAGTATACTGGCAAGGCATCTTCAGGCGCGCACATGCGCCCAAGAGCAAAATCTGCAGCAGCTAAGCGAGCCATTTCTTCGGCTCTAGGCCCCAGTTCTGGTATTAGTTGCTGAGCTTGGCCAGCGATAACGGCTGGCATATTGGCCACCATTATACCGCTGCCGCAAGCGGCATAGCGCTGACTGACTACCTTTACCAAAGCAGGATCACAAACCCGCTCTGCCACCAGCGCTATAGCCAATTCAGGGTGAGTTTCATCTATCTCATACTCACCCCAATACACTTCACCCATACGCGCATCCAGACTGCAGGCGTAAGCCAAGTTGGCCGGCACTGGTAATTGTTGCTGGGCACGCAGTGCCAAAGCCGCCAAGGTGGAGACCGGAATGACCGGGCAATCTAGGCCAAAAGCCAAACCTTGAGCCACACCAGCAGCAATTCGGATACCGGTAAAAGAGCCAGGACCACGGCCATAGGCAATGGCATCCAACTGCGACATGGGCAGCTCGGCTTGAGACAGTAGATCTTTGACCATGGGCAACAAACGCTGGGTATGCTGCCGCTCAGCCTGCTCTTCTAGGCCTAACAAAAGCCCTTTGTCATTCCAAAGAGCTACACTGCAAGCAGTTCCGGAAGTATCCAGCGCCAAGATGTTAGTCATTCTATGAGTTACTTTTCGAGGGCACTAAACACTGATGCTTTAATGTCATTAACGCTGCCCACACCAGCAATATAGTGATAGGTGGGAGCAGCTGGGCCCTCTGTGACCAACAAAGTCTTGTAAAAATCCACTAAAGGCGCGGTCTGCTCATGATAAACACTGAGTCGGGCACGCACTGTGTCTTCCTGGTCATCGGCCCGCTGCACTAAGTCTTCACCGGTGACATCGTCTTTGCCTTCTTGCTTAGGGGCATTGAACATAAGATGGTAAGTACGGCCCGAACCTGGGTGCACACGACGACCAGCCATACGCTTAATAATTTCTTCATCGGCCACATCAATTTGCACCACGGCATCAATGCTCACCTTGGCGTCTTTAAGGGCTTGAGCTTGGGGAATAGTACGCGGGAACCCATCAAACAGGAAACCATTGGCACAGTCGTCCTGAGCAATACGTTCTTTCACCAAGTTAATAATTAGGTCATCGGAGACTAGGCCACCTTGGCCCATCACTTGTTTAGCAATTTTACCAAGTTCAGTGCCCTCTTTAACCGCTGCGCGCAACATGTCACCGGTAGAAATCTGCGGAATACCATAATGCTCCGTCAGAAATTGTGCTTGCGTACCCTTGCCGGCACCAGGTGCTCCTAAAAGGATTAACTTCATGATTTAACTCCAAAAAATAAAATACTGTGGGCATTTATTCAGATTTCAGTGAATTTTTATTCGACTAAATCCAGATGCCTTAGCAAACAAACAGTAAGCAGTTAAACGTCTGCTGTATGCTTGCGAAGAAATCCGACACACTTGAGTAAATGAAACGTGGCCGCGTAGTGTACCCAATAGTATGGCTCAGCGCCACGGGACCAATGGCTAATGCCAAGCATAGTGGCTATAAGCCCTGGGCCTTAGCCGCATGCCAGCCGGCATCCATGCGTTCAAGGCTAACATTGCCCAACTCTTCACCTGCATCTAGCAGCTGTTTTTCTAAAAAGCGAAAGCGGCGCTCAAACTTGGCATTGGCCGCGCGCATCACTTGTTCTGGGTCTTGCTTTAAGTGCCTAGCCATATTAACGCAGGCAAACATCAGATCACCCAATTCTTCCACGCTATGGTCTTGATCTCCACTGGCGTAGGCTTGCTGCAGCTCGGCCAGTTCTTCGGCTATATTGGTCAGCACTGGGGTAGCATCTGGCCAATCAAAACCCACATTGGCGGCGCGTTTTTGTAACTTGGCACTGCGTTGCATCGCAGGTAAAGCATTAGGCACATCATCCAACACCGACAGTTGCTGCTTGGCTTCACGTTCGGCTTGTTTGATATTTTCCCAACGCTCTAGAACTTGCTCAGCATCCATGCCCACCTCGCCAGCCAAGTCTCCAAACACATGGGGATGACGACGGATGAGCTTATCTGCCATGGTTTGTGCCACATCGGCAAATTCAAAGCTGCCTTCTTCGCGGGCCAATTGGCAATAAAACACCACTTGAAAGAGCAAATCGCCTAGCTCGTCGCGCAACTGCAAACGGTCATCAGACTCAATGGCATCAGCAACTTCGTAGGCTTCTTCTAGAGTATGGGGCAGGATGCTGCGAAAATCTTGCTTTAAATCCCACGCACAACCCGTTTCAGGATCGCGTAGCTGGGCCATAATATCCAATAGCTGTTGCAAGGAAGCACTAGCGGCAGACACTTGATCAGGCATTTTTTTGCCTCCTTACATCCAACACATTAGGCAGTTGGCTTATTTTATCTAAGATGCGCCCCAGCAAGTCTAAGCGCGGAATATCAATGGTCATGGCAATAGCGGCAGTATGGGTTTTTTTGTCCACTTGGGTATTCACATAGCCCAAATTGACATGTTCGTTACCCAGCACCATGATCACATCGCTCAGCAGCCCGGCCCGATCAATGGCTTCAATAACGATATCCACGGGGTAGGTTCGCTCGCTGTGGCGCGACCAGTCCACTTCAATAATGCGTTGCCTATCCCGTTCTGCCATGTTCATGATATTTAGGCAATCTTGGCGGTGTACCGATACGCCCCGGCTAAGGGTTACAAAGCCGGTAATCGCATCACCCGGCACGGGTTTACAACAGCTGGCCATGGTGGTCAGTAAATTACCTACACCAGCAATCTGTACATCGCCACCCGCTTGCGACGAGGTTTTCGATTTACCCGTTAGCAGGGCTAGGTCGAGTTGTTTTTTAGGTTTAAAACTCGGTTCAACTTGTTGTTGTGCCGCATTGACTATGTGTGCTAAACGCAAATCACCAGCGCCTAAAGCGGCATACATATCGTCCGCCGTCTTAAAGTTGATGGCCTTAGCAAGCTGGCCATAATCGACCCCGGAAATAGCCATACGGCGCATTTCTCGCTCTACCGTAGAGCGGCCTGCGGTGCAGTTCTTGTCTTTGTCTTGTTGCTTAAAGTAATGGCTTATTTTGGCGCGCGTACGGCTGGCATACACATAACCTAAGTTGGGGTTCATCCAATCACGGCTAGGAGCGCCGCCTTTAGAGGTCATAATTGAGATTTGATCGCCGGTCTGCAGAGCATAGGTTAAAGGCACTATGCGACCATGGATTTTGGCCCCCCGGCAAGTATTGCCTACTTCCGTATGCACACGATACGCAAAATCGATTGGGGTAGCGCCATTAGGCAAATCTACCACGTGACCTTCGGGTGTAAATACGTAAATGCGATCTTGTTCTACATCACCTTTAACTTGAGCAACAAATTCACTGTCATCGCCAACCTCATCATGCCATTCCAGCACTTGCCGCAGCCAGGCCAGTTTGTCATCGTAGGAATTACCAGTACTATTAACATCCGTGCCTTTGTAGAGCCAGTGGGCACATACGCCTAGTTCGGCTTCGTCGTGCATGGCAAAGGTACGGATTTGAATCTCCACTACTTTGCCTTCTGGGCCAATCACCGCGGTATGCAAAGACCGGTAGCCGTTCTCTTTTGGAGTGGCAATATAGTCATCAAATTCCTGTGGAATGTTACGCCACAGGCCGTGCACTATACCCAAGGCGGTATAACAATCCGTTAGTTCTGGCACTAAAATACGCACCGCACGCACATCGTGAACCTGAGAAAACTCAATATTTTTACGCTGCATTTTGCGCCAAATACTGTAAATGTGTTTGGCCCGCCCCATAATGTCAGGCTCAATGCCTGCCGCGGTCAACTGCTGGGTTAAGTCAGCCAATACACGTTCAATATAGCCCTGCCGGTCCAAGCGTCGTTCGTCTAAAAAGACTGCAATTTCCTTATAGGCATTAGGTTGCAAGTAACGAAATGATAAGTCTTCCAGTTCCCACTTGATGCTACCAATGCCAAGGCGGTGGGCCAATGGGGCATACACATCAAACACTTCACGGGACACCAGGTAGCGTTTTTTACGATCCACATTTTTAACCGCACGAATAGCGCAGGTGCGTTCGGCCAGCTTAATTAACGCCACCCGTACATCGTCCACCAAACTCACCAGCATTTTACGTACATTGGTCAGCTGGCCATCGGTTTGGCCTAAAATATTGTCCCGCGTGGGACTTTGTAAGCTGCTGATGGCAGCCATTTGCAACACCCCATCAATGAGCTGAGCAACCACTGGACCAAAAATATCTTTGACGTCCTTAAGGGCAATTTTGTCCTCTCGCACGGCGCGATAAAGCACCGCCGCCACTAAGGTTTCTTCGTTCACCTGTAGCGTGGTGAGTATTTCTGCCATTTCAAGGCCGGTGCGAAAGCAGTCTACATCGCCGGTAGCCCACACATCTTGGCTTTCGCTAGCGCGGTCACGCACTTCTTGGGCCCATTCGCAGGCTCGTTGTAAGCGGCTTGTGTCGGCCAATTCCACCTGGGCTTTAATACCAGCCATCCAGGCTTGGATGTTAATGTTACCGTCCGCATGGGTCGGGTGTACTGCGCGTACCTGTACCATGGTTAAATTCCGTCTTAATGGCGTGTTGTGTCACGCTCTATTTTTTAATAAGTAAGGCCATCACTTCCAAGTGGGTAGTGTGAGGGAACATGTCTACACAGCCAATTTTTTCGAGCTTTAGGCCTAAAGCCTGAAGGTCTTTCAGATCTCTTGCCATCGAGGCAGGATTACAAGACACATACACCATGCGCTCTAGGGGCTGACCCTTAAGTAATTGCGCGATGCCCTTGGCACCAGCCCGAGGCGGGTCTAGCAGAACTTTATTAATGGTTTGTTTGGGTAATTGCTTACGGGCACTGCTGTCAAATAAATCTGCATGTTTAAAGTCCAGGTTACCCAAACCATTATTTTGCGCATTTTCTCGACCTCGCTGTACCATAGCGTAGTCGCCCTCTATGGCCAACACTTGACCTCCTGCATAGGCCATTGGCAGGGCAAAATTACCTACGCCGCAAAACAGATCCAACACTTGGTCTTGCGGCTTAAGCTGCAGCCAATCCATGGCCTGCGCCACCATTGCCTGGTTCACCCTCGCATTAATTTGCACAAAATCCTGTACCGAAAATTCTACTCCCAGATGTTTACCCTCATTGCCCACAGGCAAACTATAAACTAAGCCGCTTGCACTGCCATGCAGCCATAGATCATCGCTGTTAGTTTGTTGGCAAACTATGCTGGCGCCCTGCTGGGCACCAAACTGGGCCAATAGCACTTGGTCTGCGGCAGTCAAGCACGATGAAACTTTTAAGCTTACGCACAGCATATGCTGCGCTTGCAATAATTCCACATGGGTAACTAGCTGGGTTTGCTCCAAGCTTACTAATACATCGTGTAGCGGGGTTAATAAAGCGGATAAAGCAGGTTCCAAAACCGGACATTGGTCGATGGGCACAATGTGCTTATGACTAGTGCGACGAAAGCCCATAAGCAAGGTCTTACTGTCGGCGAAATAGCGTGTAGCTAGTTGGGCTCGACGACGATAGCCTTGACTGTCTCCGGTTATCGGATCAACCCATAAGGGTGACTCAATAGCGCCCAAACGGCGCAGCTGTTCGGCGATAGCCGCCTGTTTAAAGGCCACCTGAGCATCCGCTTTTAGGTGCTGTAACTGGCAACCGCCACAAGTGTCGTACACTGGGCACATAGGCTCAGTTCGATCGGGGCTTGCTTGACTAATCTCTAACACCTGAGCTTCGGCATAAGTTTTGTGATCAGTTAGCACTTCGGCACTCACCAACTCACCCTTTAATGCACCCTTAACAAACACGGTTTTGCCTTGCCAGCGACCAACCCCGCGGCCATCATGGCTCAAATCCTGTAATTCGATATCGATGTGCTTGCCCACTGGCAAAGTCACAATGCTCACTCCCTCTTGAGCTTGGGCGCGCTTTTGTTTGGCCGACTCTGATGGATTTTTAAGCTTTAACTTACGTTGAAGAGGGGATAAACGAATCATGTTAACCAAATACTCCGGTGGATAAATAACGATCGCCACGATCACAAATAATGCACACAATAACGGCGTTCTCCACTTGCTTCGACAAGCGTAGCGCACCCGCCACAGAACCACCTGAAGAGACACCTGCAAAAATGCCTTCTTCCGTGGCCAACGCCTTCATAGTGGCTTCGGCTTCGGCTTGGTCCATATCGATGATCGCGTCAACCTTGGCGGCATCAAAAATACTTGGTACATAGGCTTCAGGCCAACGCCGAATACCTGGAATTGATGAGTCAGCATTAGGCTGCAAGCCATGGATTTGCACCTGCGGATTCTGCTCTTTCAAATAAGCAGACAAACCCATTATGGTACCTGTGGTACCCATAGAGCTAACCAAGTGAGTGATCTTGCCCTGTGTTTGCTGCCAAATTTCTGGCCCAGTGGTGCGATAATGAGACAACGGATTATCGGCATTGGCAAATTGGTCTAACACTGTGCCTTCGCTGCGGGCTTGCATAGCCAAGGCCAAATCCCGCGCCCCTTCCATGCCTTGCTCTTTAGTTACTTCAATCAACTGCGCCCCATAAGCCGCCATTGAGGCTTTGCGTTCTAGGCTCATATTGTCGGGCATAATTAGTTTTAAGCGATAGCCTTTAATAGCTGCGGCCATGGCTAAAGCAATGCCAGTGTTGCCACTAGTGGCTTCGATTAATACATCACCAGGGCTAATATCACCGCGCTTTTCCGCCTCGTTAATCATACTCATAGCCGGACGATCCTTCACCGAACCGGCAGGATTATTACCCTCAAGCTTGGCCAGAATCACGTTACTAGTGCGGCCTGGCAACCTTTGCAAGCGTACTAAGGGCGTATTGCCCACATAATCTTCTATAGTAGGGAAGTCAGAAAGGTTAGGAAAATTGTGCATTCTGGGGCCTCTTATCTATTTCGCTAGCTCAGCACTACAAAAGCTAAGGCTTGATCTAATTCGTCGGCAATACTCAGATGAACTTTATGACTACCTAGGTCAGCCTGACGCTGAGCCGCGGCGCCCGCAAGAATCATCAAAGGAGCGCCCATATCATCATGTTCAACGTGCATTTGCTGCCAAGAAATACCCCGACCAATACCCGTACCTAAAGCTTTTGCGGTAGCTTCTTTGGCGGCAAAGCGCTTGGCTAAAAAAGCCGCTGGGTTGCTCGCTGCATCAAACTGAGTCATTTCGAACTCGGTTAAAATGCGCTGCGCAAACTTACGCCCCGTGCGCTCAAGCGCAGCTTCAATACGTGCCGTAGCCACGATATCTGTGCCGATAGCAGTAACCAAAACAGTGCCTAAACCCGGCTTGGGCGGTGGGGATCACGGGCTGCGAGCATGGCCGCTTTCATGTCCTTTACTGCCTGTGGCAGGCCCACAAATAAAGCATTGGCAATTAAAGAGTGGCCAATGTTTAATTCGTTAAATTCAGGTATGGCAGCAATGGCCTCCACATTTTGCAAATTCAAACCATGGCCACCATTAACAATCAGACCAAGGCTTGCCGCATAAGTTGCACCCTTGGCAATGCGCACAAGCTCGGCATGCTGTGCAGCGTAACCCTCGGCATCGGCATAGGCTCCGGTGTGCAGCTCAACCAATTCTGCCCCCGTACGCTTGGCAGCATCGATTTGGCTATGATCGGCATCAATAAATAAAGACACTTGAGTACCCACCGCCTGCATACGCTGACAGGCGGCTTTAATCTTCGCCTCTTGGGAAGCCACATCCAAGCCCCCTTCGGTGGTTAACTCTTCGCGCTTTTCTGGCACCAAGCACACATAGGCAGGCGCAATTTCCACCGCCAGATCAAGCATGGCATCAGTAACTGCCATTTCGAAGTTCATGCGAGTTTGTAAAACCTGAGCCATAACACGTATGTCACGTTCTTGAATATGGCGAGCATCTTCTCGCAAGTGAACGGTAATACCATCAGCACCGGCTTGCTCTGCATCCAATGCCGCTTTAACAGGGTCGGGGTAACGGGTGCCACGGGCTTGGCGCAATGTCGCCACGTGATCAACATTCACGCCTAATAAAATTCGATTGGGATCAACCATTGTCTAATATCCTAATTATCGCCTTGGTCTGAGCTATGAGTCTGATCCGCCATGGCTTGAAAAAAAGTTCGGCTGCGCAGCTGCTGACCACCCAGCAATTGGTCTAAGTTAGCCCGCGCCATGTATTTAGCGTACTTTAAACACTCTTGATTAGTGTAATCGCCTGCAGCTAAGTTGAGTAAACTACTGCCTTTAATCAAGGGCAGGCTACTTGTTTGCCCTTCAAACAAACACAAACCCTGTAGCGGTCGCAGCTGATAATAGCCATCAGCCTGTATTGGCGCGCCCGTTTCAAATTCTTTATCTAAAGCAATATGATACCCCAGTTCATCCATTAGATGGACTTCAAAGGGACGTAAACATTGCTCCAGCGGCAGTTTATTCGCCAATTCACCGAGCAAGGTTTGATAGTAGGCAAATAAATTTTCGTGGGCGTCATCAATGGCCAGTAATTTGAGCAATAACTCATTGGCATAAAGCCCGCTGTAGAGGCGCTGACCCAGCATTGAAAGAGGTGGTCCCGCAGCGTCAATCTGATGTGCGGTACGCAGTTCACCACGCCCAGAAAAGCTCACTATCAAGGGCGTAAAAGGCTGTAGCAAAGCCACCTTGGCGGCTTGTTTGCCGCTGCTTTTGCGGGCCCCTTTAACGATGAGCGCCACACGCCCACTATACAGGGTGAAAAGGTCAACAATGACGCTGGTTTCACGCCAAGCACGGCTGTGCAGTACATAGGCAGGCTGCTGCTCGACTAACGACATGGTCAAGACTTAGGCTCAATCGAGGCCGTCATAACCCAAACTTTGCAGAGCCCGCTCATCATCAGACCAGCCACTCTTAACTTTAACCCACAACTTAAGCATCACTTTACACTCAAACATGCGCTCCATGTCGACCCGAGCATCACGGCCAATTTGCTTGATACGATCGCCTTTGTCGCCAATCAATATGCGCTTTTGACCTTTGCGTTCCACCAAAATCAAGGCGCCGATATGCAGCACTGGGCCGTCTTGAGCAAACTCTTCAATTTCCACGGTCATTTGATAGGGCAGTTCGTCACCTAACTGACGCATGATTTTTTCGCGAATCAATTCGGCGGTGATAAAGCGCGCACTGCGGTCAGTGACTTGATCTTCTGGGAAAAAGTGACGACCATTGGGCAACTTCGCCAACACACTTTGTTCGAGCAGCTCTACGGACGCTCCTGTATGGGCCGCAATCGGCACCAACACCGCGTCTGGCAAGCGCTCTTGCATTGCTTGCAAATAGGGCAACAAGGATTGCTTATCATCCAAGATATCAATCTTATTAATGGCCACGATTACCGGGCAGCCGGCGGCTTTCACCTTGGCACAAACGTGCTCATCAGCGTCATTCCAACGGGTGCGATCCACCATAAATATAACTAGATCAACATGCTTAAGGGCACTAGAGGCTGCTTTATTCATGTAACGGTTGATGGCTTTGTCGGCTTGGTCTCGGTGCAAACCCGGAGTATCCACATACACCACTTGCACATCACCTTCGGTTTTAATGCCTAAGATTTGATGGCGCGTGGTTTGCGGCTTACGCGAGGTGATACTAATTTTTTGACCCAAAATGTAGTTTAGCAAGGTAGACTTGCCTACATTGGGGCGGCCCACAATGGCAACATAACCGCATTTTGTGCTGCTGTCATTTTGGCCAGCGAGCCATGTATCTAAGTCTGTCATAATGTTTCCTGACCTAACTGCTGAAGTGCCAAGGTGGCCGATTTCTGTTCTGCTATACGACGGCTTGAGGCCTCCGCTTGGGTGGGCTTATGCAACAATACACTGTGGCATTGAATAGTAAACATCTGCTCATGATCCTGCCCTTTAACAGCGATTAGCTCATACACGGGCAGATCTGATTTGTTAGCCTGCAAGTATTCTTGCAAGCGGGTTTTTGGATCTTTTTGGGTGTCCGTTAGGCTCAGTTTTTGTAGCCTTGGCGCAAACCAAGCAAGAATACGCTGCTGGCATTGCTCCATGCCAACATCTTGGTAGATAGCGCCAATAATGGCTTCCATAGCATCAGCCAAAATGGATTCGCGCCGCTGGCCACCGCTTTTTAATTCTCCTGCGCCTAGTTTTAAGCATGGGCCTAGCTGCATTTCTTTGGCCACTTGAGCCAAGGTAACACCTTTAACTAGCCCTGCTCTCAAGCGGCTTAGCTGACCTTCTCTTGCCTTTGGAAACTGTTCAAACAAGGCATGAGCAATGACAAAATTAACAATGGAATCTCCCAAAAACTCAAGCCGCTCGTTATTACGATTACCACAGGAGCGGTGAGTCAGAGCTAAATGTAAAAGTTGATCGTCACTAAACCTGTAGCCAATGGCCTTGCACAAGTTGTCTATGTTCTGCTGATAGGCCGCAGCTGCAGGCGCTTTCATCTTACTCTATGCCACCGGCGGTGCTAAAGTTAGGCAAGCTGAAGAAGTTTTCCCAATGCAACCATACGGCAATGGCTTTGCCGGTAATCAATTCTTCTGACACAAAACCCCAATAGCGGCTGTCGTTACTGCCATCACGATTATCGCCCATCATAAAATACTTACCTTCTGGCACGATCACAGTAAAGTTTCTGCCCGCATTTTTGTTGCGCCAAATTTGGTGTTGTAAATCACCCACCTGCTCAGTGTAAATTTCTGTGCTGGGTGACTCGTCGGCAACATAGGTTTGGCTCAGAGCCACGCCATTGATATGCAATATTTTATCACGATATTCAATGGTATCACCCGGCACAGCCACAACCCGCTTGATGAATTTAATGGATGGATCAACTGGGTACTTAAATACCATCACATCCCCCACTTGAGGGTCATTATTGGCAAAAATCTTGGTGCCTAATACGGGTAAACGTACACCATACTCAAACTTATTCACCACAATAAAATCACCTACGGTTAAGGTAGGCAGCATGGAACCGGAGGGGATTTGATAGGGTTCCATAAAGAAGGAACGCAACACTAACACCAAGCCCAGCACCGGAAAAAAAGAACGGCTGTACTCGGCGAAGAGATTCTCTTTCAATAGTTTGGCTTGATCCGCCTGGGGCAACTGGGAGCCAGCAGCGTTAGTGGCCGCAACCAAGGCAGCCACGCGGGCAGGTTTCCATAACAACACATCTACGGCGTAGCCTATGCCAAACACTGCTACCAACAGGGTTAATAGCAATTCAAAATCAAAATCCATCATCTCTCCACTCCAATGTCTCTGTCTATCTAAATAGGCTGGCGTAAGTTAGCTGTCTATTTTCAATACAGCTAAAAAAGCATCTTGGGGTATTTCTACGTTACCCACCTGTTTCATGCGCTTTTTACCTGCTTTTTGCTTGGCCAAGAGTTTCTTCTTGCGGCTAATATCGCCACCATAACACTTGGCAGTAACGTTTTTGCGTAATGCCTTCACCGTGGTGCGGGAAACAATGTTACCGCCAATAGCCGCTTGAATCGCCACATCAAACATCTGCCGTGGAATCAATTCTTTCATCTTCTCACACAGGGCCCGGCCCCGAGTTTGGGCATGGTCACGATGCATGATAACCGCTAAGGCATCCACTCGCTCACCATTGATAAGAATATCTAAACGTACCAATTTAGCTTCTTCAAAGCGTACAAAATTGTATTCTAAGGAGGCATAGCCCCGACTTACGGACTTAAGACGGTCAAAGAAGTCCAACACCACCTCACTCATGGGCATGTCATAGGTTAGCGCCACTTGGGTGGCGGTAAACTGCATGTTCTTTTGCACCCCGCGCTTTTGTACGCATAACGTGATGACGTTACCTAAATGCTCTTGAGGCACCAATATATGGGCTTCTACAATGGGTTCACGCATCTCTGCCACGCCGCCCATGTCCGGCAGTTTGGATGGGTTATCTACATGAATCACTTTGCCATTGTTAAGCTCTAATTCATAAATTACCGTGGGCGCGGTAGTGAGCAGATCGAGATCATATTCTCGTTCTAGGCGCTCTTGGATAATTTCCATGTGCAGCATGCCCAAAAAACCACAACGAAAGCCAAAACCTAGAGCGTCGGAGCTTTCTGGCTCATAAAACAAAGACGCATCGTTGAGGCTTAGCTTAGCTAAAGCTTCACGGAAATCTTCGTAATCATCGGAACTGGTGGGGAAAAGTCCCGCGTAAACTTGGGGCTGAACCTTTTTGAAGCCTGGTAGGCTGGCCACATCGGCTGTTTTTACATGGGTTAAGGTATCACCTACGGGAGCGCCGTGGATATCCTTGATACCCGCCACTACATAGCCTACTTCTCCGGCTCTGAGAATGTCCGTGCGTTTGCGCTTAGGGGTAAAAATACCCAAAGCATCAATGCCATACTGCTGGCCTGTAGACTTAACTATAATTCTGTCTTTCTTACGCAGCACGCCATTTTTAATACGCACCAAAGACACAATACCAAGGTAATTATCAAACCAAGAGTCAATAATTAAGGCCTGCAGGGGTGCATCTTCGTCGCCTTGCGGCGGCGGAATCAATTGCACCATCTGTTCCAGCACTTCTTGCATACCCATGCCGCTCTTGGCTGACGCCTCCACAGCATCGCTGGCATCAATGCCAATAACTTCTTCAATTTCCTGTTTCACTTTATCTGGATCAGCTTGGGGCAAGTCCATCTTGTTGAGTACTGGTACCACTTCCAAACCTAATTCAATGGCAGTGTAACAGTTAGCCACAGATTGCGCCTCTACGCCTTGCGCAGCATCCACCACTAGCAAAGCACCTTCACACGCTTCTAGGGAACGGGACACTTCATAGGAAAAATCCACATGGCCAGGGGTATCGATGAAGTTAAGTTGGTAGGTTTTACCGTCTTGGCTATGAAAGTCCAAAGTAACACTCTGGGCCTTAATGGTAATGCCACGCTCACGCTCAATGTCCATGGAATCCAGCACTTGCTGCTCCATTTCTCGATCGGACAGGCCGCCACACATTTGAATAAAGCGATCCGCAATGGTGGATTTGCCATGATCGATGTGAGCGATGATGGAGAAGTTTCGAATCAGGGGGTTGATGGACATGCAGTAACTTCCGAGGTGCCTATGGCTAGCGCTAAAACGAGCGCCCAAACGAACACATTAGTGAGGCGCAGAAAAGAGCGGAATTATACCCTAGTTAAGCACAAAAAACCGCACCAAGGGACTTGCGGCGGCGCACCAAAGGTGTTTTAAGCTGGTATTTTGCAGCTAACTCGAGTGATCGCCTTTATTACCGTAATTTTGCATGCGCTCGGCCATGTGCTCAGCCCTTTCGGCGCGCAAAGTTTGGTAAGTTTCAGCCTGTTCTGGCGTCAACAGCGACAAAATTTGCTGCTCAATGCTGGCCATGCTAATCAACCGTTGCGTCATCGCCTCGCCTTGCATTTCACCAATGGCTTGGGCCTTGGCAATATAGGCCGCGCTGCCCGATTCTAACTTTGCTAGTTCTGACATCTGCGCTGCCATGGCTTCGCGTCCGCCTTTAGAACCCTGGCGCTGGGCCTGCATAATGTCTTTCATAGCATCTTGCTGGGCGTCGGTAAGGTCTAGTTTTTTGGCCATATGACGCCCCATCATGGCACCTTTTTGACCCATACTGCCTTTGCTCATGTGCCCTGAGTTGTGATTACCACCTTTGTGACCCCAGCCATCATGGCCGCCCCAGCCGCTTGCCATAGTAGCCCCTGCAGCCAACATACCGGCTATGGCCAGTGTCGGCACCAAGATTAAGCTGCGCTTAACTGTTTTGTTCATGGTCGTGCTCCTAAATGTTTTGCTTCCCTTATTGGGATGACTCTATTATAGGAGCGCCTTTGCAAGGGTGGGTGTAGACATTGCAAAGGAGTGTAAAGATAGGCTCAAAAATTAGTCAACTTGGGCTAAATTGCCTTTTTCTTGCAACCAAGTCTTGCGATCACCGGCACGCTTCTTCGCTAGCAGCATGTCCATAAGCTCAAAAGTGCCATCGCCTGGCTCTAAACTCAATTGCACTAAACGCCGACTGTCGGGCTTCATGGTGGTCTCTCGCAATTGAGACGGGTTCATTTCACCCAACCCCTTAAAGCGCTGAACGTTGACCTTGCCACGCTTGTTCTCAGCTGCAATGTGATCCAACACACTTTGCTTCTCGCTTTCATCCAAGGCATAAAACACCTCTTTACCAATATCAATGCGATACAGGGGCGGCATGGCTACATAGATATGACCAGCCGCTACTAGAGGCTTAAAGTGACGCACAAACAAAGCACACAACAAAGTGGCTATGTGCAAGCCATCGGAATCGGCGTCGGCAAGAATACAGATTTTACCGTAGCGCAGGCCTTCCAAATCATCCGCCCCGGGATCAACACCAATGGCCACGGCGATGTCATGCACTTCTTGAGATGCCAAAATTTGGCCTGAGTCTACTTCCCAGGTATTAAGGATTTTACCTCGTAAAGGCATGATGGCCTGAAACTCTCGTTCCCTTGCCTGCTTAGCAGAGCCGCCAGCAGAGTCGCCCTCCACTAAAAATAATTCACCACGGCTGGCATCGGTGCCACTACAATCGGCCAATTTTCCAGGTAAGGCAGGGCCTTGAGTAATCTTTTTACGAGTGACCTTTTTGCCTGCGCGTAAGCGTTTTTGCGCATGATTGATAACCAATTCAGCCAGCAGCTCGCCTTCCGCAGTATGTTTGTTAAGCCACAAGCTAAAGGCGTCTTTCACTTCTCCAGACACATAAGCCGCTACTTGACGGGATGACAAGCGTTCTTTGGTTTGGCCAGAAAACTGCGGATCTTGCATCTTCACCGACAACACAAAACAACAGCGATCCCAAATGTCTTCTGGACCCAATTTTACCCCTCGCGGTAATAAGGTGCGTATTTCGCAAAACTCCCGTAAAGCATCCAATAAACCACTGCGCAAACCATTTACATGAGTGCCGCCTTGGGACGTTGGTATCAGGTTAACGTAACCTTCTTGGGTTAAATCGCCACCTTGTGGCAACCACTGCACCGCCCAATCCACGGCTTCCATCTCGCTCTTACGACTGCCCACAAAAGGCGTTTCTGGCAAGCAGACGTAGCCTTCATTGGCACTCAGCAAATAGTCTTCTAGCCCGGCTTGGTAATGCCACTCATATTTTTCTTTAGCACTAGAAGTTAAATCTAAAAAACTCACCCTCAAACCACAACATAAAACTGCCTTAGCCCGCAGCACATGCTTGAGCCGAGCCACAGAAAATTTAGCCGAATCAAAATACTGTGCATCGGGGGTAAAGGTGACACTAGTGCCCGTATTGCGCTGGCCAACGCTATCAATAACTTCCAACTCACTAACTTTATTGCCATTAGCAAAGGCGATGCGATAAACCTGGCCATCGCGGCGAATTTTCACCTCTAAAGCCGTAGTTAGCGCGTTGACCACGGAAATACCAACCCCGTGTAGGCCGCCCGAGAACTGATAGTTTTTATTGGAAAACTTACCCCCCGCATGCAGCCGGGTGAGAATGAGTTCAACGCCACTCACGCCTTCTTCGGCATGCATGTCAACTGGCATGCCACGACCGTTATCTGTCACGGTGATTGAGTGATCATGGTGCAGGATTACATCAATTTGGCTGGCGTGGCCTGCCAAGGCTTCGTCTACTGAGTTATCAATAACTTCCTGTGCCAAGTGATTGGGGCGGCTGGTATCGGTGTACATGCCCGGGCGTTTTTTTACTGGATCTAGGCCGCTCAGTACTTCAATGGAATCCGCTGTATAGGTGTCTTGTGCCATGTGTTGTTTCGTCTTTTTGGTTAGGTCTAGGGGTGCTACTGCAGGCTGATTACTCATGCTCGTGTTGTGCAAGCTGCTTAGCAACGAAAGCTAAAATTTGTGGCAAACGTTGATCAAAATTCTGATAAGCATGATCTCCACCTTGCTCAATGTCCAGCTCGGCCCCTGCATAGGCTTGTTCGGCTAAACGATAATCTAACACCTCATCGCCTGTTTGCAATAGTACCAGCAATTGATTTGCCACCGTCAAGTTTTGCACTTCTAAGGCTAACAATTGCTGCATATGCTCTGGGGTTAATTCATACACCTCTTGGGTATACATATTTTGCTGCCGACCCAGCATGCCGGCCAGTATTTCATAGGGCCGCACAGCTGGATTGATAAGAATGGCTGGAGCTTGGTGTTGTTGGGCTAGATAGGTGGCGTAAAAGCCGCCCAACGAACTGCCCAAAAACACCAAAGGTGATGCCACGCTTTGGGGTAAATCAGCCACTAGCCGCTCTATTTGCTGCATGGCTTGAGCTGGCCAAGGCGACAGCTCTGGAATAATTACTCGCGCCTCTGGCTGTAACTGCGCCATGGCAGCTTTAAAGTGCTGCGCTTTGTGGGACGCGGGCGAGCTATTAAAGCCGTGCAGATAAATGTAAACCGGACTCATGGGCATGGGGCATGGCCTGCGGCTAATTTGGGCAAGCGCTGTACTTGGGTTTGCAGCTGCCCTTTTGCGGTTAACTGCAGTAATCGTAGCCCTGGCCCAAGTTCAGGCTCAAGTTGAAAATTTTGCTGCTGGCAACTAAATTGCACAGCACTAGATGGCGTGGCCAGATACCTTGCTGCACCTTGTTGCAAATCAAATTCTTGATGCACATGGCCACACACCACACCTTTAACCTGGGGGTGAGCAGCAACAATGGCATTAAAGGCGTCAGCATTGGCCAACATGATTTCATCTTGCCAGGCTGAATTAACTGCTAACGCATTGTGATGCATAAAAATACACACAGATATGCCGGCATCAACCGCTAGCACTCGCTCTAGTTGTACAAGGCTAGCGTCCGACAAGCTGCCACCTCCACGCCCATCAGGTTGATGGGTTGTGTCTAAGGCCACTAGGCGCCATGCAGCATAGTCAAACACGCGCACTTGCTGCACCGCTTGACCACAAACCTGCTGCATAGCCTCACTGTTATCATGGTTGCCGGTTAACCAAATATTAGGCACGTTTAACTTAACCACTTTTTGCTGCAATCGATGATAGGCAGTGCCGCTGCCACCAACACCGCCACTACCAAAATGACTCAAATCACCTGTGAGTAACAACAGGTCCACTGCCTCTTGTGCTTGCAGCCAAGCTAGGCATTGGTCTAAGTGGTGATCGGCATTGATCCCTTTGTACAAAGTGCTGGCTTCAGCCTGCAGGTGACAATCGGTAATCTGAGCAATGCGCAAATTCATGCAGGCATCCATTCTTGTTGCAGTCGAAGGTGGTGCAGTTGCAACCATTGGGTGGCAATAATGGTGGCTGCATTAGTGAGCTTGCCTTGCTCACACATATGCCACAAGGTCTCGCGCTCAATCACTTGCACCTGGATATCCTCGCCCTCGGTAGGTAGGCCATGCACACCGCTAACTTGGCTGGCGTCCACCGGCGCACAATAGATAGCCAGGCTTTCGTTACTTCCACCTGGAGTCACTAAATATTTGCACACCAACTGCAACTGTTGTTCTGACACTTTAGCACCTGATTCTTCCTCACACTCACGTACCGCAACCTGCTCTGGTGTTTCATCAGTATCGATCATACCTGCCACCATTTCCAACTGCCATGGCCCGTCTTCATGGGCCATAGCACCCACTCGAAACTGCTCAATAAGCACCACTTGATCTCGCTCGGGGTCGTACATAAGCACAGCTACTGCAGGCAGATGAAGCACTAGCTCCCGTGACAGCTGTCTACTCCAACCACCGGCAAATAGGCGATGTTGCAGGGTGAGTTTGTGCACTTGATAAAAGCCCTGATAGACTGTTTCTTGATGGCCAACACGTACATCTGGACGCCTGAATTTAGCTTTATATATCGATTTTTGCATAACTTTTTGAGTATATTCTGGTTATCTATTTTAGTTGTTGTGAGCCAATCATTTGCGCCAATTGGTAGGCATTTTCAACACAGTCGCCCAAGGACACACCATCACGCCAATTGCTACGCAAATGCAGCCCGGGAAACTGGGCTAAGGCTTCATCCACTATGGCCACCTTAGGCAGATGCCCCAGTTTGTATTGTGGAATAGCATGGGGCCACAAACTTTCTTCGTGCCACAGGGGCTGCCCCTCAATACCCAAATAATGCGCCAACTCTTGCACTACCAACTGGGCCCGTGCAGCAGCATTTAACTGCATGGCTTGCGCGCCTCGGCCAGCGCCAATGAACACCGTCAACAAATGCTGATCTGGCGGACAGCGGTGGGAGAAAATACTTGAAGGAAAGAGTACGCCCAAGGTCTGCTTGTCCTCTTTGGTGGGTAGCAAACAACCAAAGCCATCTAACGGGTGTTGAATCTGATGCTTGTGAAAAGCCATGGTGATGCTAGCCACCGCTGGATACTCTACCTGCCGCAAGCAGTCTTGTGCCCGCCTGTGCAAATCGACATCCGCGGGCACCAGGTCGTCGATCAAACGCGCAACTTGAGCCGCAGGCGTAGCCAGTATTACCTGTGAGGCTTGCCAGATTTGATCCCCAGAACGAATCTGATAACCAAATTGCGCGCTGTAACTGAGGCTGTCCACTTGGGTGTTGAGTTGCACTGCGGCGCCTAACTGCTGCGCCAACACCTCGGGCAATTGATGTAAGCCTTGAGCGAAGCTCATCATGGCGCCATCAAGAGGGCTTGCACCACGCTCTCGGACGTGTTTATTGTGCACCGCTTTGGCTCTCATTTTAACCAGCCCACCAACAATCATAGAGCCATAATCTTTTTCTAGGGCATAGACTTTTGGCACCGCTGCACGCACCGACAACTGCTCTGGATCGCCTGCAAAAACACCAGATATAAAGGGGTCAATGAGCCAATCGAGCATTTCATGACCTAGGCGCCGGCGCACATATTCGGCAATTGACTCTTCTCGAGTGGCTCTACCAATGAAAGGTTCAAGTAACAAGCGCAGCTTGCCAAGTATACTGAGCACAGGGCTGGTGATGGCGTCTTTAACTGTACTAGGCAAGGCAAGCATACGGCCTTTTTTGCCGATAAAACGTCTATGGGCGGCTTCGTTAGCCAAGACTAAATGGGGTTGAAGGCCAATTTGCTGAATTAATTGTGCCATTGCTGGGCGGTTATTAATAAATGAATTTGGCCCGCGTTCCCACTGGTAGCCATGCTGATTCACCGTTTGCAGATTACCACCGACCTGACTACCCGCTTCGAGCACGGTTACAGTGAAACCTTGTTGTTGCAGATACCAGGCACTAGCAAGGCCTGAAATACCTGCCCCTACCACTAAAATATGATGGTTTTGCTCAAGCTCTAACGGCGCTTCGGGAAAAGGCCCAGCGGAGGCGCTAGTGGAGATGCTAGTAGAGGATGCGGTCATAATTTAATAAGTCTGTTACTGCATTAGTAATAAGAAGCTGCGTAATCATGTACAGCAATAATCATAGCCTAGCAGCTTTGGCCTAAATAGGCTTTGATCAGGTCATCGGTTTGTTGCAAAAAATCACTAGTGTCGCCCTGCCAATGCACTCGGCCTTGGGCAATAAACACCACCTTTTGTGCTAAGGCTAAAGCGTCTCGAGGCTCGTGGGTCACCAGCAGCACCGACAACTGATGTTGCTGACACAAGTCTTTAACTAAGGCCGACATCTCTTGACGCAAGGCTGGATCGAGGGCACTGAAAGGCTCATCTAACAAAAGCAATGGCTTGCGCCGCACCAAGGCCCGACCTAAGGCGACTCGCTGGCGCTGGCCACCAGACAATTGTTTAGGCAGCCGAGCGCCCATGTTGGCCAAACCCACCTGCTCTAAGGCCTGCTCAACCTGAGCCTGCTCATGCTCATTAAGCTTGAGGTTACTGCGAATACCTAAGGCAAGATTATCAAACACCGTTAAATGGGCGAACAAATTATGCTCTTGAAACAAACTGGTCATGGGCCTGCATGACGGCTCCAGCGAATCAACCCGCTGGCCCTCGAAGAAAATACCTCCAGCGCCTTCAACACCTTCAACGTCTTCAATTTGAGCCTCAATGAAGCCCGCCAAGAGGTTAAGCAAAGTCGATTTGCCCGCCCCACTGGCACCCATTATGGCTATAATTTGGCCCAAGGGTAACTGTAAGTCATAGCTAAAATGCTGTGTGCCTAACTTACAACTCACCTGTTTTAACTCAATCACGAGGGCCTCCTATCACACGCTCTAACAGCAAAAATATGCTCAAACTCATTGCCAACAACAGCACTGCGGTTACCCCTGCTGCATCAGCTTGATAACTACCCAAACGCTGGTACATCAACAGCGGCAAGGTTTGAATATCGGGGCTGCCAAACAAAGCAACCACGCCTAAATCTCCGGCCGACATGGCAGCTACTAGTGCCATGGCAAGGCCAATTGGACGCCGCAATATAGGCCACTCAACTAAGCGTAAACGCGGCCAGCCATGCAGCGCCAAACTGCTGCACAAGCGATCATAGTCACGGCCAATTTTAAGATAAGCCACAGACAAGACCCGCAGCATATAAGGCAAGCCCATAAGGGCATTCACCAACACCACAATATACAGATTAATGGTAAACACATTAACGTGGGGGCTAAGGCCAATAAACAGGCCTGTGGCTAACACCAATGGCGGCACCACCAAAATGATAGAGCCCATCCACTCCACGGCCATGGCAGCCGTGCGCTGTTGTTGCCAATGGCGTTGCGCCAACAACAGCCCCCAGGCCATGACTAAACTCAATAGCGCTGAACTCAAAGCCACCCACAAACTGTTACCCGCGGCGCGCCACAAACGCTCATCTAATAACACTTTAAACCATGCCTCATTGATGCCGGCAATCACTACGGCTAACAAAGGCAACAGCACCAGCAAAGTGGCCAGCAATAATATTAAAGTATCATTGATTTTGCCTCTTAAGGGCTTTAAATCCGGCCGCATATAGGCGTGATTTGCAGCGCCGCCCTGACTTAGAAAAATGTCGATTGGGCGCCCAAGGCGCAGTCCACACCAGAGAATAAAACCACAAAAAGCAATTTGCAAAAGACTCAAATACACCGCTTTGGCTATGTCAAAATCAAACCGAATAGCCTGGAAAATAGCCACTTCGATGGTGGTCGCTTTCGGCCCACCGCCCAAGGTCATGACAATGGCGAAACTGGTAAAGCACAGGGCGAATATCATCGCCGCTAACTGCGGCAGAACACCCTTAAGGTAGGGCCATTCTATGTGCCACCAAAGGTCTTTAGAGGTCATGCCCAGTTGACTAGAAAGACGCCATGTTTCTGGTTGAATGGCCTCCAGTCGCTGTAATAAGATGCGCGTTGCCAAAGGCAAATTGAAGAATACATGGGCCAATAAGATACCGATTAAACCGTAAATATAGCTGTGGGGCTGACCACCCAACCAATGCCACAGCTGGCTCACATAACCTTGCCTGCCATGTAGCAGAATAATGCCATAAACGGCAATAATACTGGGCACAACTAAGGCCACACTAAAGCAGCGCAGCATTAACCAACGACCAAAAAAACTTTGCCGGCGGGCCAGTGCGCGGGCCACCAACACGGCTAAAGCGATACTTATCACGCTTGATAGGCTCGCTTGCCACCAAGAAAACCACACCACACGCCAGATGTAAGTGTCGGTTATATACTGCAGCCATTGGGCTTGCTCAAAATAAGCAGAAAAAGCCCCTAGCGCTACCAGCATAGGTAGCAAGACCAAAGCAAAGCTTAAGCCACTGACGGCGTGCCAAGAGCGCAATTTAAGCATTAAGAAGGCAACTTGTAAGCACCGCTATATGCCGCTCCAGAGCACCCTTTTTTGCTTGCACCAGGGCTTGGCCCGCGGCACCCATTTTGTGGCGCAACTGGGCATTGGTTAACAGTAGGGTAATATCTTCCAATAGGTCTTTATAACAAGTAATTTTCAAGCCACCAACCTGCTCCAACTGATCACACACCTGGGCAAAATTGAAACAGTTAGGCCCCATCATCACCGGCTTGCCCAAAACAGCTGCTTCCAACGGGTTGTGACCCCCTGTAGCGGCCAGGCTGCCGCCTACAAAGACAAGATCAGCGCGTCGGTAATAGTCCACCAGCAAACCCATGGAATCCACCAACAGGACTCGTTTTTTGTCATCTTTTTGAGCCGCCTTATACGCATCTGATAGCTGCTGTGATTGACTCTGACGCGCCCAAGGCAAACCTGATTGCTGGCATAAATCGGCTACTTCTTCAAACCGTTGAGGATGCCTTGGCACTAGCACTAAGGTGCCACTTATGGTCGCCGGCAAGCGTGCCCAAGCCTGCAATAGGGCTGGCTCTTCGCCACTGCGAGTACTACCACACACCCAACGCAAACCGCCCGCCACATCATCTACCAAGTTGCCAGCCGGAGCTGCAGCCAAAAGCCGTTCAATGTCAGTGCTGTTATCGGCCTCTGGCGGCAAAACTAAATCATATTTCAAGCTACCCAATACAGTCACTGAGTCTTGCTTCGCCCCTAACGTAACAAAGCGATCGGCAGTCTGCTGATCTTGCACTAACAGCTGATTAAGCTGACGCAACATAGGCCCCACCAGCCATTTAAAGCGTTGATAGCCCCGCGCCGAACGAGCCGACAAACGGCCATTAATCAACATAGTGGGCACTTGCCTGCGGCAACACTGGGTAATGAGATTGGGCCAAAGTTCAGTTTCTACTAAGAGCACGGCTCTGGGGTTAACGCGATGCAGCAGCATGCGATTTGCCAGGCCAATATCTAACGGTAAAAAGGCGTGGCTCACCTGCTCGTTATGGCCAAATAGCTGCTGACAACGAGCTTGGCCGGTAACACTGGTGGTGGTTACCAGTACTGGATATTTTAGTTCATTCACCAGCTGCTCAATCAGCGGCACTATGGCGTTAAGTTCTCCCACACTGGCGGCGTGAACCAACACCGGCCGTGTCTGCACAGCCGTTAGCAACCCATAGCGTTGCCAGAAGCCAGGGCGAAATTCGGCGCGCCGCCAAACAAAGACAAGGTGGGCCATAAAGCCAAAGGGCAACAGCAAATAACACAGCAAAGTATAAACGAAAACTGGCACGGGTTTAAAATAACCTTTTATTTGATAGACTAGGTGTTCAAATTTATCATGACGCCCCACACATGAAAATCGTCAATCTTATTTCTGGTAAAGACTTAGGCGGACCTAAGCAGACCTTTTTACATTACAGCGACAATTTACGCCAATTGGGGCACCAAGTCACTTCCGTCATTCGTCCCAAAGCACAATTACAAAGTTTGCTCCAACAAAGGCAACTGCCCTATATCTTACTGGATTACCCGCGCACGCGCTTGCCCCTACTGAAGGCCCTAGCCATCGCTCGGCTACAACGCCTATTTGGACAACAAGAACCCAACTTGGTTATAGTGCACAAACCCATCGATGCTGAACTTGCACGGGCCGCACTACAGCCACTAGCCACCCAATGTAAGCTTATTTTGGTGCTGCATAGCTACACTGCCAAAGGCATAAAAGCCGCGGACTTGCTCATTTGCGTATCGCCTGTGCTAGCCGAATTTGCCCGCCAGCAAGGCTATACAGGCCCATTGGAAGTTATCCCTAACTTAGTTGAACTGAGCGCCATTGAGCCTGTAGGTCGCGCACCTCAACAGCCACCCGTGATTGCCACTATGGGCATACTAAGACGCACCAAAGGCCAAGACTTACTGCTTGAAGCGGCACACATACTAAACCAACGTCAGGTGCAGTTTCGTTTAGTGATTGCTGGCAAAGGACGCTGGCATGGCAAAATAAACAAACTTATCCAGCAGTTCGGCCTGTCCCAGATCACCCAACGTTTAGACTGGATAAGTAACGCCCAGCGGCATGCTTTTATCGATGCGGCAGACATTTTTTGCTTGCCTTCTAGGGGCGAGACCTTTGGCATGGTAGTGATTGAAGCCATGGCTCGCAAACGCTTGGTGGTGGCCACCCGCTGCGGTGGGCCCCAGGGCATTATTGAGCATCAACAAAATGGTCTTTTATGCGAGGTTAATGCCGCAAGCTTAGCCGACACTTTACAACAGGCCATCGAACTTGAAGCAACGGCCTATCAGCGCCTGTGTGAGGCCGCCTACTGCACGGCGCGTGATGTTTACAGCCCAGCACCCGTGCGCGAACAAATTAGGTTAATGCTTGAGTTGCACTTTCCAACTTAAGCGAGCAGCACCAAACCCCACACCAAGATACACTGCAGCAAAGCTAAAAGCACTGCTGCAGAAGCCACATCTTTGGCAAAGCCAGACCATACATGGGGTTCGTCCCCATGGCGATTAATAGCTGCTTCGATACCAGTATTAAGCAATTCGGTAATTAACACCACAAATAAGCTCATCAACAGCAGCGCACTTTCAAGCTTAGTCTGAGGCCACCACAATGCCAAAGGCACCATCAGTAACGCCGCTAACACCTCTTGCTTAAAGGCCGTTTCATGGCGCCAAGCAAGCACCAAACCTTGCCACGAATAGACACTGGCTTTATGTAACCGAGTTAGATGTTTAGACACTGGGTTCGTCCTCAAGCTGTTGAAATTGCAACTGGTGTAAATGGGCATACAAACCTTTCTGAGCTAGCAGTTGTTGGTGGCTACCTTGTTCTACTACACAACCTTGATCCATCACCAAAATTACATCCGCTTGTTCAATGGTGGACAAACGATGGGCAATAACCAAGGTAGTACGCCCCTGCATCACCTGCTCCAAGGCGGCTTGAATGTGTCGTTCTGACTCTGTATCTAAGGCCGATGTAGCTTCATCTAAGACTAACAAAGGAGCATCTTTAAGTAGCGCTCTGGCTATAGCAATGCGTTGGCGCTGACCACCGGATAAGAGCACGCCAGATTCGCCTACCAGAGTGTCTAAACCCAAAGCCATGGAGTCGGTAAATTCCGTTACTCGGGCTGCTTGGGCCGCCGCTTGGATTTTTTCGTCGCTGGCAGCATGCATAGCTCCATAAGCAATGTTGTCGGCAATACTGCCATTAAACAACATCACCTGTTGATTCACTAATGCCACCTGGCGGCGCAAATCTGCTCGGGTTAGATCCTGAATGTCGTCGCCATCGAGTAAAATACGGCCACTTTGGGGCTCATAAAAACGCAGCAATAGGTTCACCAAGGTCGACTTTCCGCTACCCGAGCGGCCTACCAAAGCCACCACTTGGCCCGCAGCTATGTCAATGTTGACGCCCTTCAATACGGGCTTATCGTCGTAGCTGAATTGCACCTGTTGAAAGGCCACTTGGCCTCGTGAACGTTGTATGCGCTTGCTACCTTGATCCAACTCTGGAGTTTCATCTAGCAAGCTAAATATGCTTTGTGCGGCGGCAATACCCTGTTGCAGTATGCTGTTTATTTCTGTCATAGAACGCAGAGGCTTGGTGAGCATGCCCGCGGCGGTGATAAAGGCAATAAACTGGCCGGCGCTCATGGTCTCAATAATACTTGGGTGCAATGCTAGGTAGATCAAGCTCGCCATGGCAACAGCTACAATCATTTGCACCAAAGGCGTAGAAATAGATTCCGCTAAGGCTAACTTCATGGCTTGTTGGCGGTTGTTGTTGCTGGCCTTAGCAAAACGTTGTTGCTCTTGCTGCTGAGCGCCAAATACCCGCACCACTTCATAACCTTTGATGGCTTCGCTGGCGCTGGCGGTGATCTGCCCCATACTGTCTTGTAAATTGGCGCTAATATTTCTAAAGCGTTTAGAGGCCTTATTCACTACCCAGCCGATAAATGGTCCAACGGTAAGAAATACTAAGGACAACTGCCAATTGAGATAAACGATATAGGCTAGTAGGCCAACAATAGTTAGGCCTTCACGCACAAATATTTTCAAGGCATCCGTAGCGGCGCCAGTCACTTGTTCAACGTTAAAGGTGAGTTTGGAGAGTAAGTTACCGGAGGCATTGTGGTGATAAAAACGTGCTGGCAGCACTAGCAAATGATCAAAAATGTCGAGCCGCAATTGATGAATAACCCGCCGTGCCACATAAGTGATGCCATAGTTGCCCAGAAAAAAACCTATACCACGCACCATAAAGATAGCCATAACGGCTAGGGGAATAATTATACGGGCCTGACGATTACCTTGGTCGACGCTATCAACCATATACTCCATAAGGCTGGCGAAAGCCGGCTGGGTGAGGGCAAACAGCACAAAGCCAAAGATGCTCAGCGCAAATATCAGCCCATGTTGTAACACATAGGCAAGCAAACGCCGATACGCACTCCATGCGCCCATTGACTCAGAAGGCTTAATTACAGCCGTGCTCCGGGGATTGGTCATCTCTTGTCCTTACGTAGCTTATGTAGAATGGGTAACACACATAACATAGAAACCTAGTTTCATGGGCTGGCTCGGTGTAAACTTGAGCTCTGTTTTAAGTTAAGTCGACAATCACGTCGTTTGTTAAGCGGTTAATGCCACTCGTGTCTTCTACTCAACCATTGCAAAAAATTCCACTAACACCATTCATGGGGCCTAAGTATTGGCCTGTGTGGCTGGGTCTGGCCTGCTTACGCTTGGCGATAATGCTGCCATGGCGCTGGCGCATGGCCGTGGGCAGAGCTATTGGTTGGCTATTGTATCAGTTATCTGACCGCAGACGAGCCATTGCCGCCACCAATATTGCACTTTGCTTTGGCCACTTAAGCCCAAGCCAACGCCAAGCTTTGCTACAACAAACCTTTGCCGACAACGGCATTGGCTTGATTGAGACCGCAATGGCTTGGTGGAGTTCCCGTAACACCTTCGCCCAAAGGGTCACTATTGAAGGCCAACATTTGATTGAACAAGCCCAAGCCGAGGGCCGGGGCGTGTTATTAGTAGGTGCCCACTACACCAGCCTCGACTTAGGTGGCGTTTTGTTGGCGTCATCTTACCCTTACCATGCCACCTATCAGCGCCATGGCAACCCACTTATGGACGCTATTATACGGCGCGGCCGACTAGGCCATTTACCAGGTTTGGTAGAGCGAGAGGACATACGCCAAGTTATGGGTTTGTTAAAAAAAGGTCACATCGTCTGGCTCGCACCAGATCAAGACCTGGGGCCAGAACGCTCGGTGTTTGCGCCATTTTTTGGTATTGCTACGGCCACCACGCCTATTGTTAGCCGCTTGGCACAAGCCACTGGCGCTAAAGTATTACAATTTAGCCACCACCGCAGCGCCAATGACCAACATTATCAGCTCAAAGTCATAAATAGCTTAAGCAGCATCCCCAGCGGCGATCCGCAAGCCGATGCCAGCTGCATCAATAGCGCCATAGAAACCCAGGTTAAACTACACCCAAGCCAGTACCTATGGCTGCACCGGCGCTTTAAAACCCGCCCAGACGGTGCTGAAGAGATTTATTGATCTGCGCCTCAGTGCTTAGGTTGGCGGTTGGCGGTTGGCGGTTGGCGGTTGGCGGTTGGCGGTTGGCTACGCTAGCTTAGTTCCCATGAAGTCTTGCCACACTGCCTGCACTCTTTGGCGCTGTTCCAGCAACTCATCGGCGGCCACTTGTCCGGCCTGGTTTTGCAGCGTCAGGCGATGTTCCACCGCACGCATCACCCGATAAGCCTCGCGCAAATCGTGGGCCTGGCTTGCAGCCAAAACTTGATGGGCCTCAAGGCCATCTAAGATACGAATATTGTCCGTAAAGGTAAGCAACTTTGGCAAGCGATGAGCATGGGCTAGAACCCCGTACTGCACCATAAATTCAATATCAACAATGCCGCCTTGATCTTGTTTCAAATGAAATTGCTGGGTACTGCCCTGGACATCGGGCTTTGAAGCTAAGGACTGACGCATTTTTTCACGCATAGCCACCACTTCTTGTTGCAGATTAGCGATTTCTCGGCGCTGACCTAGCACTTGTTTGCGCACCTTATCAAAAGCTTGAGTGAGGCTTGGGCTACCCGCAATGGGGCGAGCCCGCACTAAGGCTTGGTGCTCCCATGTCCATGCTTCTTTTAATTGGTAATCCAAATAAGCAGATAAGGTGGATACCAGCAAACCTTTGGCCCCGTCTGGCCGCAAACGCATATCCACTTCGTACAGCTGGCCGGCTGCGGTTACGGTATTGAGGTAGTTAATCATGCGTTGGCCAAGGCGGGTAAAAAACACACTGTTAGCAATGGGCTTGGGACCATCCGTCTCCATTTGTGAAGGCATGTCGTAGATAAATACCAAGTCTAAATCTGAACCATAGCTCAATTCCCAACCGCCTACTTTGCCGTAACCCACGACAATAAAATCATCACTTGCACCTTGCTCATTCTGGGGACAACCATGGCGTTCCTGCAGTTCGCGCCAAGCCAAGCCCAGCACCTGCCCCATCACTGCCTCGGCAACATAGGTCAGTTGGTCGCTGACTTGCATCAAAGGTAGCCGTCCGGTGACTTCCTGAGCTGCCACTCTGAGCAAATGAGCATATTTAAAATGCCTTAAGGCCTCCATCAACTGCTCGGTGTCGTCTGTTGGCAGGCGCAATAGACTTTGCTCTAACTCTTGTTTTAGTTCGATGGCGTCGGGGGTGTTAAACAAGCTGTGTACATCTAATAACTCATCTAACAATGATGGTTGGCGGGCTAAAAAATCGGCAAACCAAGGGCTAGCAGAGCAAAGCTCTACCAATAGCCTTAAGGCGCTTGGGTTTTCTAACAAGAGTACTAAATACACTGATCGCCGCAGCACCGCAGCCACCAACAACAACACACGAGACAATGTTTGTGCGGGGTTGGTTTGTTGTGCGGCCAAATGTAATATTTGCGGCATCAGTTGAGCTAGCCGTTCTTGGGCTACGGGCTGCATGGTTTGGGCTGGGCGACTTTGATGCAAGGCCCACAAATGCTGAATGATTTTATTGCTGTCATCAAAGCCTGATTGGGCAAGAATGCTGTGCCACTCGGGTTGCTCGGGCAACTGATCATCAACACGGCTGGCATGAGTCATCTGCAACCAAAGCTGATCCAGTTGGTGATCCTCATCCACTGCGTCAAGCGAGTCTTTGACCGCCACCACTTGTTCAAATTGTGAGTGGATAAATTGACGGGCACCATCGATCGCTGTTTGCAGCGCCTGCCAACAGTCAAAATCAAGGGCAAAAGCGATGCGTGCCTGCTCTACTGGGATAGTGGGCAGGTCTTGGGTTTGCTTGTCATCAACGGCTTGTAGGGCATGTTCTACATCGCGCAAAAACCAGTAATCTTGGCGTAATTGAGCCACGTCGGTAACAGCTAAGCCAACACATTCTGGCAATAAATCAAGTACTGCCATAAGGCTAGTCGTTTGCAGGCGCTGATCTTTACCGCCGCGAATAAGCTGAAAGGCTTGAGCAATGAATTCAACTTCTCTGATACCACCGGTACCCAGTTTTACATTTTGTTGCAAGCCTCGGCGTCGCACCTCACTGGCAATCATTTGCTTAAGGCTGCGTAACGATTCAATGGCGCTATAATCCAGATAACGTCGATACACAAAGGGTTCTAATAGGCTTTGTAGCTGAGCCCCATGCGTTGCTTTACCAGCAATGACTCGAGCTTTAATAAAAGCGTATCTTTCCCACTCGCGGCCTTGCTGCTGGTAATAAATTTCCATGGCGTCAAAGCTTAAGGCTAAAGCGCCGCTATTACCGTAGGGGCGTAAACGCATGTCTACTCGAAACACAAAGCCATCGGCGGTTATGGTGTCAATGGCCTTGATTAAGCGTTGCCCTAAACGAATAAAGAACTGCTGATTATCAATGCTACGACGCCCGCCCTGGGTTTCTCCAGCGCTAGGGAAACAAAATATCAAGTCAATATCGGAGGAAAGGTTAAGCTCGCCGCCACCCAGCTTACCCATGCCCAGCACCAACAATTGCTGCTCTTCACCGGCATGGCTTGTGGGTTGCCCCCATTGCTTAACACTGTCTTCATGCAACCAGTTCAAAGCCGCGCCCACACACACGTCTGCCAAGTTAGATAACTCTTGCACCAGCTGCGCGCTAGTGCCCATACCACAGCGGTTACGCCATATTAGACGCACTTGATGACGCTTTCTAAATTGCCTTAAAATTAGCTGTAATTGCACTTCACTGCTAAGCCCAGACATTTGCTCCAATAAAGCTTGTTGTAAGTCGGCCTTGGTTAAAGCGCGGCTCAAAAAAGAGTGCTCGAGCAGATCTGGATTAAGGCCTAATACTTGGGCCGCAAAAGGACTAGCAGCAATCACCTTTAACAGTTGGGCTTGGGGCTCTTGCTGGCACCAGACTGACTCGCCTTGCAGCTGAGCTCCGGTGATATGGCTAAAACAGTTCATCACCTCTTGCTGCAATTCTGCTGGCAAAGCCTTCAATTGCTGTCTATTTTCTGCCAACACATCAATCGCCATCAGTGCCGCTCCATTTGATACTACTCATAGTTAGTCACTCAGAAACCCTAGACCCTACCGGAAAAATTCACCTACAATCAAGTCGGGCATTTTATGACCCGCCCATTTCCTTTGCGTACTCTAACATTGATGTTGAATTTTTCTAACCTAGAAGCCCCTGTAAGATTGACACAGGGGCTGTAGCGCGGCTTAATAGAGCTTATCTCACCCCATTGGCTATAAGGTAATTAAAGTGATTGAAACCAATCAACAATACGTGAACTGGTTTCGTCATTCCGCGCCCTACATAAACGCTCACCGAGGCCGTACCTTTGTTATTTATTTACCTGGTGAAGCCTTAGCTCACGAGAATTTCGCCCACACTATTCACGACATTAACTTGCTGAACAGCTTAGGCGTAAAGCTGGTGCTCGTGCATGGCAGCCGCCCTCAAATTGATGCTGCCTCGGCCAAGGCCAAACTAGAAACCCAATTCCATAACGGCCTACGCATTACCAATCTAGAACAGTTAGCCTTAGTGCAAGCCACTGTGGGCCGCCAAGCCATGCAACTGGAAGCACGTTTTTCTATGGGCCTGGCCAATTCACCCATGCAGGGCTCGCGCATTCGCACCAGCCGTGGCAATTTCATTACCGCCCGCCCCATCGGCATCAAACATGGTGTGGATTACTCTTATACAGGCGAAGTACGTCGAGTGGATGCCGAAGCTATTGGCAAACAGCTTAGTGATGGCAACCTAGTGCTCATTTCTTGCTTAGGTTATTCACCCACAGGTGAAACCTTTAACTTATCCGCTGCTCAGGTGGCTGGCCGAGTCGCTGCTAGCTTACAAGCCGACAAACTCATCGTCTTTGGTGCCGATAAAGGCATTACTAATTCCAGGGGCGAGCAAGTCATTGAGCTGCTCACCCGGGCCGGTCACCGGCTAGTGCACCAGCATCAAAGCAGCGGCGGCAGCTGGAGTGACCTGTCCATGCACGTGGATGTGCTCGCTAAGGCTTGTGATGCCGGCGTGGCCCGTGGCCACTTGCTCAGCTATCAAGAAGACGGCGCCCTACTGAGCGAACTCTTTAGCCGCGATGGTTCCGGCACCATGATCATTAAAGAAAGCTACGAACAAGTGCGTAATGCTTGCATTGACGATGTGGGAGGCATTCTTGAGCTCATCCGTCCATTAGAAGACGACGGCGTCTTGGTGCGCCGCTCCCGTGAGCTGCTGGAATCAGAAATCCATTACTTCAGTGTCATAGAACGCGACGGTGCTATTATCGGCTGTGCCGCTTTGTATCCCTTTGACGACGCTCGCCAAGGTGAACTGGCTTGCATGGCCATTGACGCCAACTATCGTGGCGGAGACCGTGGCCATGTGTTGCTCAAGCACATTGAAAAGCAATCTGGGCACATGGGTTTGCAAACCCTATTTGTGCTCACTACGGCTTCGGCCCATTGGTTTATCGAACACGGTTTTGTCAACGCAAACCTGTCCGATTTACCCACCAGCCGTCAATCCTTGTATAATTTTCAGCGCAATTCGAAAGTCTTTAGCAAAAAATTACGCTAGTTTATTTAACCCTTATTAAAAAATATTTTTACCATGCCAGCTTATCGTTCTAAAACCTCTACCTCCGGCCGCAACATGGCAGGAGCACGCTCCCTTTGGCGTGCCACCGGCATGACCGACGCCGATTTTCAGAAGCCCATTATTGCCGTCTGCAACTCTTTTACTCAGTTTGTATCAGGCCATGTGCACCTCAAGGATATGGGCAGTTAGTCGCACGAGAAATTGAAAAGGCCGGCGGCGTAGCCAAAGAATTTAACACCATTGCCGTGGATGATGGCATCGCCATGGGCCATGACGGCATGCTTTATTCTTTGCCTTCACGAGACATTATTGCCGACTCGGTTGAATACATGGTCAATGCCCACTGTGCCGATGCCATTGTGTGCATTTCTAACTGTGACAAGATCACCCCAGGTATGCTCATGGCCGCCATGCGCCTCAAGATTCCGTGTGTTTTTGTTTCCGGCGGCCCCATGGAAGCTGGCAAAACTAAGCTTGGCGAACGCAAACTCGACTTAGTAGACGCCATGGTTATCGCCGTTGATGACAGCGCCAGCGACGAAATGGTAGACGAATATGAACGTTCAGCTTGCCCCACATGTGGTTCTTGCTCGGGCATGTTTACCGCCAACTCCATGAACTGTCTCACCGAGGCATTAGGACTTTCATTGCCAGGTAACGGCAGTTTGTTAGCCACTCATGCAGATCGCAAAGAATTATTCCTCGAAGCCGGCCGTACCATTGTTAAGCTATGTGAACGCTATTACGACAATGACGATGAAGGTGCCTTGCCGCGCAATATCGCCAACTTCAAAGCCTTTGAAAACGCCATGTGCCTAGACATTGCCATGGGCGGCTCCACCAACACCATTCTGCATTTGCTAGCCGCAGCCCAAGAAGGTGATATCGACTTTGACATGAGCCATATCGATATACTTTCGCGCAAGGTGCCTCAACTGTGTAAAGTGGCACCCAGCACGCCTAAATATCACATGGAAGACGTACACCGTGCGGGTGGCGTTTTCGGCATTCTAGGCGAGCTTAATCGCGCTGGTTTGTTACATGCCGAGTTACCTACGGTGCACAGTGCCACTATGGCTGAAGGCCTAGCCAAGTGGGACATCGCCGTCACTAAGGATGCTGCTGTACAAAAGTTTTACAGCGCCGGCCCTGCTGGCATCCCCACTCAAACCGCCTTTAGCCAAGCCACCCGTTGGCCCAGTGTTGATGACGACCGCGCCGAAGGTTGCATCCGCAGCTTAGCCAACGCTTACTCGACGGAAGGCGGCCTTGCGGTGCTCAAAGGCAATTTGGCCGAAGATGGCTGTGTAGTGAAAACCTCTGGCGTGGATGAGAGCATTTGGCTATTTGAAGGCCCTGCTTACATTTGCGAAAGCCAAGACCAGGCGGTAGCCGACATTCTTAATGACCGAGTCAAAGAAGGCGATGTGGTGGTGATTCGCTACGAAGGCCCTCGTGGCGGCCCAGGCATGCAAGAAATGCTCTACCCCACCAGCTATCTAAAATCCAAAGGTCTAGGTAAAGCCTGCGCTTTGCTGACCGATGGTCGCTTCTCTGGCGGCACCTCTGGACTTTCCATTGGCCACGTTTCACCAGAAGCTGCAGGCGGCGGCACCATTGCCTTAATTGAACAGGACGATCGCATCCGCATTGATATTCCTAATCGCACCATTAATGTTTTGCTCAGTGATGACGAGCTCGCCAGCCGTCGCGCGGCCATGGACGCCAAAGGCAAAGCTGGATGGCAACCGGCCAATGAGCGGCCTCGCAAAGTCAGCTCGGCCCTTAAGGCCTACGCCAGGATGGTGACCAGCGCCGATAAAGGTGCAGTACGGGATATTTCTTTACTGGATTAGTTGGCCACTGCAGCAATCTGGTTCTTGGCTTTGTTTCGCAGCGAAGCAAAGTTAAAAACTGGATTGCTTCAGCTTACGCTTCGCAAAGACAGGTTGGAGGGTTATACCCGATCTAGCACTAAGTAACTGAAATCAAAGGGGTTAGGTTCTTTGGCGGCAATGTCTTCACGCGCCACTTCGCGCCACTGCTCTAGATCTAACTCAGGAAAATGAGCATCACCTTCTACACGACGATGCACCCGGGTTAAATACACACGATCAGCCAAACCCAGGGCTTCGGCGTAGATTTGTGCACCCCCAATGATCATCACTTCCTCGGCCCCATTAATCAAATTAATGCTCTCGCCAAGTTCAATGGCAGCAGCCAAACTTGATACCAGCTTAATGCCTTCGGCAGCGTAATCGGCTTGGCGACTAATAACGATGTTATCGCGCCCGGGCAAAGGTTTTCCAATTGACTCGAAGGTCTTACGGCCCATAATCACCGGCTTGCCCAAGGTCATGGCCTTAAAATACTGTAAGTCGCCGGGCAAGTACCAAGGCAATTGGTTATTGCGACCAATAACGTTGTTTTCTGAGGCGGCTACGATGAGGGCGATGGTCATACGGCAACAGCCCCTTTAATGTGTGGGTGAGCTTGATAGTCTAATAGCTCGAAATCGGCAAATTGAAAGCCAAAGATATTATCCACTGCAGGGTTTATATGCATCTTGGGCAAGGCCAAAGTGTCACGGGACAATTGCAGATCCACTTGCTCTAAGTGATTGCTGTACAAGTGAGCGTCCCCCAAGGTGTGTACAAAGTCACCTGCTTCAAGACCACAAACCTGGGCAATCATCATGGTTAGCAAAGCATAGCTGGCAATATTAAAGGGCACGCCCAAAAATATATCGGCGCTGCGCTGATACAGCTGACACGACAATTTGCCATCGGCTACATAAAACTGAAACATCATATGACAAGGTGGCAGTGCCATACGCTCAACATCGGCAACGTTCCAGGCACTGACAATTAAACGACGTGAATCCGGATTGTTTTTAATTTGCTCAATGAGCTGGCTAATCTGATCAATATGGCCACCGTCTGGCTTAGGCCAAGAGCGCCACTGGGAGCCATAAACAGGGCCTAAATTACCCGCTTCATCGGCCCACTCGTCCCAAATACGCACACCGTTATCTTGCAGGTACTTGATATTGGTAGAGCCTTGTAAAAACCACAAAAGCTCATGAATAATGGACTTAAGATGCAGCTTCTTGGTGGTAAGAACAGGGAAACCTTGGCTTAAATCAAAGCGCATTTGGTAACCAAACACACTGAGTGTGCCGGTGCCGGTGCGATCTTGTTTGAGGGCACCTTGGTCACGCACATAGCGCATCAGTCGCAGGTATTGTTGCATAAATAAAGTTTCGGCTTGGCTTAAAATCGATGTCGTATTTTACACCTTTTCTCGATCTCTTGTTAGCGCACTCTACGCACTAACAAGTATATACCCAGCGCGATCATAGGTAGTGACAAGAGCTGGCCTTGGGTCATCCAGTTAAAGGCCACGTAATTTAGATGAGCATCGGGCTGACGGGCAAATTCCACCACCAAGCGCTGTATGCCATAGCCTAGCAAAAACATACCTGATACGCGCAATGCAGGCCGCGGCTTGGCCGAGTAGAGCCACACCAAAACAAACAGCATCGCCCCTTCAAGGGCCAATTGATACAGTTGCGAAGGGTGCCTTGCCAGTTGATCCACATGGGGAAACACCATACCCCAAGGTAAATCCGTAGGCCGGCCCCATAATTCGCCACCAATAAAATTACCCAAGCGCCCAGCACCCAGACCAATAGGCACAAGGGGTGCCACAAAATCCATTATCTGATGAAATTTAACCTGATGTTTGCGAGCAAACCAAAGCGTACTCACAATAACGCCGAGCAAGCCTCCGTGGAACGACATGCCGCCTTCCCACACTCGCAACAGCATACTGGGCTGGGCTAGAAAGGCTTCAAATTGATAAAACAGGATGTAGCCAAAGCGGCCGCCTAGCACCACACCTATGGCGCCGAAAAAAATCATATCGCTGACTTGGTCCTTAGTAAAGCCTGCCACTGCGGCACGACGATTACCCAGCCACAGAGCAGAGCCAAAAGCCAATAAATACATCACCCCATACCAATGAATAGCCACGAGGCCTAACTGCACTAATACGGGGTCGATGTTGGGAAAAGTGAGCATAGTCGTCCTTAAAACCAAATACTAATTAACATACGTAAGCCCACTAAGAGTAACATCCAAGCGAATAAACGCTTGAGCATTTGAGCTGATAAACGATGGGCAATCTTGGCACCATAGCCAGCGGCAATAAAGCTAGTGGAAACAATACCTAGCAACGCCGGCAGGTATACATAGCCTAAACTATATTCAGGTAACAAGGCGTTATCCCAGCCTAAGTACCAATTCGACATGGCCCCAGAAATGGCGATGGCAAAGCCGCAGGCGCTGGCCGTGGCAACGGCCTTTTGCATTACTAACTGACGATTAACCAGCCAACTCACCAATAAATTACCTCCACCAATACCAAACAGGGCCGAGACCCAGGCAATCAATGCACCAACCAATGCTAAGCCCCGTGCCCCCGGCAGCCGTAATTTACCTAGTGCAGCTGATGACAGCATCATTTTTAAACTCAAGAAAATTGCAAAGGCACCAAAGCTGGCTTGCAAATACACAGCCGGAATCGACAGGGCCGTATTCACCCCGAGGAATGATCCAAGCAGCATACCCAAGGCAATAGGCTTCACTAAATGCCACTCAATAGCGCCCATTTTATGGTGCATGCGAATAGCGCTTAAGGAAGTGAAGATGATATTGGCTAAGGAGGTAGCAATGGCCATATAGAACACCAGCTCGGGACTAATGCCTTGCAGACTAAATGCCAGCACCAGCACGGGGACTACAATCACACCACCACCAATACCGAACAATCCAGCCAATAATCCAGCAATAGCGCCTAGCACCATATAAACAACAAGAAGCATGCGTTCACATCTACCTAAGAAAGAGGCTATTATCTACGCATCGCCACTTAAGCGCAAAGCCTAGGATATAAAATCAGCCATGTGCCTCATTGTTTTAGCCCATCGTCTGCACGCCAATTACCCGCTCATTTTGGCAGCTAACCGCGACGAGTTTCGTGCGCGCCCCACACGCGCCATGCACTGGTGGCCAGAAGTTAACATTCTGGCAGGCCAAGACCTCGAAGCAGGTGGCACTTGGTTGGCATTGCACCAGGACGGCCGCTGGGCGGCCCTGACCAATTTTCGTAGGCCCGCCAGAAATAAAACCACGGGGCTCGCTAAACCCGCCAATATCAAGTCCCGTGGACAATTGGCCCTAGACTTTCTCGGCCAAACCAGCCTCAGCTCCAGCGCCTTTGCTAAACAGCTAAATAACGAGCAGTTTGCAGGTTTTAATATACTGCTCTGGGATGGACAAGACTTGGTGTATTGCCATAATGACTGCAATATCGAGCCTCAGATCTTACCAGCGGGACTCTATGGCCTAAGCAATGGTGTGCTCAACAGTAATTGGCCCAAAGTGAAGCATGTAAAGGCGCAGCTAAAACAGAGTTTGCAGCTGCCACCTGAGCACCAGCGACTACAGGCTATGATGGCCGACACCACCATAGCCGCCGACGATGCCTTGCCCAATACAGGCATCGCCATAGCCTGGGAACGGCAATTATCAGCCTGCTTTATCGACGCCCCAAACTACGATTATGGCACTCGCACATGTATTAGCTTGTGGCGTGATGGGTCAGGCACCTACAACGTGCAAGAGCGCTGTTTTGACATACCGCTTAGCCAAGCTACTAATTTCACCTGGAACCCCCAGCCAAAATGACCATCAGTATTGCTTTACTCAACGGCTTAGGTCTGGGTGCAGGCTTGATTATTGCCATCGGTGCGCAAAATGCCTTCTTGCTCAACCGCGCCCTCAAAAATCAGCATCAGTTTGCCATCGCCTTGCTATGCAGCCTCATTGATAGTGCATTGATTGGTTTAGGCATTCTCGGCATGGGCTCCCTCATACTATCCCAACCGCAACTCTTGGCTTGGGGTCGTTATGTGGAGCATTGCCGCCCGTTTAATCGTCCACGTAACGACTGTGTAGGCGAGTAAGGCCAGCGGCCTTAAGATGCGATTGAATGATGCTCTGCACACCCTTGGCTCCAGCCTCTTGCAAACACTGCTGCAACATCTCTTGGGCTTGGCTAAGGTTGAAGTTACGGATCACCGATTTCACTTTAGGCAAACTTGCGGCACTCATGGATAAACTGTCATAGCCCATGCCTATGAGCAACAAGGCCCCGGCCGGGTCGCCTGCCAATTCACCACACAAGCTCACGGGAATATTCGCAGCTTTGGCGGCATCCACTACCTGTTGCAGGGCCATTAATACCGCTGGATGCATGGTGTGATAGAGCTCGGCGACACGGGGGTTGTCGCGGTCTACGGCAAGAATATACTGTGTGAGATCGTTACTACCCACAGACATAAAGTCCACCCGTTGGGCAATGTGGTTGGCCTGATATACGGCTGCAGGCACTTCTATCATCACCCCGATAGGCGGCCTAACTAAGTTATAGCCTTCCTCACATAATTCGGTAAAGGCTTGATCAATCCAGCGGATGGATTCATCAATTTCGCTCACATGGGTGATCATGGGCAACATGATACGCAGGTTATCTAAACCTTCGCTGGCCTTGAGCATGGCCCGAATTTGTACCAAAAATATTTCGGGGTGGTCCAAAGTAACACGAATGCCACGCCAGCCCAAAAACGGATTATCTTCTTCAATAGGAAAGTACGGCAGGTTTTTATCACCGCCTATATCCAAGGTGCGCATAGTAACTGGGAGCGGTGCAAAGCCTTGCAATTGAGTGCGATAACAATCGGTTTGCTCGTCTTCTGAGGGGAAATGCTCCTTGATCATGAAGGGCACTTCGGTGCGGTAAAGGCCCACGCCTTCGGCACCTTGGTCTAACGAACGCGTTACGTCTAAAGGTAAGCTAGTATTCACTAACAAGGGCACCGTGTGAGCGTCTCGAGTTTGCGCTGGCAGATTACGCAGCACCTCTAGCTCTTTGGTAAAAGAAGCTTCTTCGGCTATGGCCTGTTCGTATTGACGGCGTAAATCTTGGCTGGGATTAAGGAATATACGTCCCATATAACCGTCAAGTACTACCTCTAGGCCTTCCATCCGCCGGTAGGGAAAATCGACCACACCCATCACCGTTGGAATACCCATGGAACGGGCCAAGATGGCTGCATGGGAGTTATTAGAGCCTAAGGTGGATATGATGCCTTTAAGCTTATCAGCAGGCACCTCAGCCAACATGGCCGCGGTAACTTCCTCGGCCACCAACACAGTGGAGTCTTCAAAGGTACGCACTTCGGTGTTGGTTTGCTGTAATTCGGCTAAGATACGGCGTCCAAGGTCGCGAATGTCTGATGCTCGTTCCCGCAAATAAGGATCTTCCATAGCCTCAAATGCACGAATGTGTTGCTGCACCACTTGCCGCAATGCGCCTTGGGCCCACTGGCCCTGACGAATTTTTTGCACAACTTCACCAGCCAGAGCGTTGTCATCCAGCATGCGCATATAGACTTCGAATAATTCATGTTCTTGGTTTTTAAGATTACGGGCCAAGGTGCGACTAACAATTTTAATCTTGCGGCGCACTGCTTCTAAAGCCGTTTGAAAGGCCTCGACGTCACGTTCGGGACTACGACATCGACGGTCGGGCACCTTGTCTAGGTCTGCCGGTGGCGCAATTACCGCCACATGACCAATGGCCACACCGCTGGAGCCGGTGACGCCTTCGTAATGTAAATCAAGACTGTTATCATCGGCGAGGGCATCTTGCCGTAAACCGCCACCCGTTGCCTCTGCGTGGGCGATAACGCCTGCCAATTGTGCCGATAAGGTGATTAGCAGGGCTTCATCTTCCGTGCCAAATTCACGTTCATCGCGTTGTTGCACCACCAGAATACCCAACACCTTGCGATGATGAATGATGGGCACCCCTAGGAACGAACTGAAAGCCTCTTCGCCGGTTTCCTGCACATAGTAAAAATTGGGGTGATCGGCAGCTCGAATGATGTTAACGGGCTCGGCCTTGAGGCCAACCAAACCCACCAAACCCTTGCCCGAAGGCAGATAAGCCACACCGATGGCGGCTTGGTTCAAGCCCTCACTGGCCATGAGTACATAATTATCGGTTTGCGGAAAATGCAGGTAGATGGAGCACACGTCTGTACGCATGGCTCGCCGAACTTGGTGTACCACCACTTTCAGAGCCGATTGCAAATCCTCTGCGGAGCTGACCGCCTGGATTATTTTGCGCAAGCTATGCAACATTAAATTAACTTCCTAATTAAACCCTACTAAAGCCTATCTAAACCCCATCTAAGCATGGGCGGGCACTAACAAACCATTGTGATATACCAAGCGGGAATGGCGCAAGCACAATTCCTTCATGGCGCGGCGATAAACTTCACGTTTGAAAGATACAACTTGATCCACGGGGTACCAGTAACTCACCCACTCCCAAGCGTCAAATTCTGGGCTGGGTGTAGTGGCCGTTTGCACCGCCGAATCGGGTGCCAACATACGCAGCAAAAACCATTTTTGCTTCTGGCCAATACATAAAGGCTGCTGCCCTTGGCGTATCATGCGTTTAGGCAAACGGTAACGCAGCCAGCCACGGGTACAAGCTAACACTTCCACGTGCTCTGGCAACAAGCCAATCTCTTCTTTTAATTCCCTAAATAAGGCTTCTTCTGGCGTTTCGTGAGCATCAATGCCCCCTTGGGGAAATTGCCACGCATCCCAACCCAAACGTTTTGCCCACAGCACTTGGCCATGAGAGTTTGCCAGAATAATACCTACATTGGGGCGAAAACCATCTTTATCGATCACGGCTTTGCACCATACAAAATATATTTGACCCCATTGTTCCACAAAAAGGCAGGCAACAACAACCACTGATGGAAATGAGCTAAAATAATGCTTTAAGCACTTACCCTAGGATTCTGCATGCACTCACGGCTGGCTTTATTTGATTTAGACAACACCCTGTTGGCGGGCGACAGTGACCATGGGTGGGGTGAATTTATAGTAAAGCAGGGTTTGGTCGACGCCGATGACTATGGCCGTAAAAATGATGCCTTCTATCAAGACTACCTAGCTGGCAGCTTAGATATGGCGGCTTACGCAGAATTTGCCTTAGCCCCCTTAACGCAGTACAGCGCGACCGAGCTAGAGACAATTCACGCCCAGTTCATGCATAGCACCATCATCCCCATGATTGCAGCAAAAACCCAGGCCTTGCTAGATCAACACCGCCAAGCGGGTGATGTATTAGTGATTGTGACCGCCACCAATGACTTTATTACCACTCCTATTGCCCAGCACTTAGGCATTCCTCACCTGATCGCCACACCCGCAGAGCGTATTGATGGCCGTTACACTGGCAAATTAAGCGCCGCACCCTGCTTTAAAGCCGGTAAAATTGACAATCTTAATGCTTGGATGGAACAACATGGGCATAATATAGAGGGCGCCTGCTTTTATAGCGACTCCCACAATGACTTGCCATTACTTGAACTGGTGGCTGAACCCATCGCCGTGGACCCAGATACCAAGCTTAAGGCCCACGCTCAGGCTAAGGGCTGGCCGGTGATAAGCTTGCGCTAGTACGCCAGCAACTTAATAGCTCGAGCCTAAACGTCATACCAGGTTCGCAAAATCACACACTTAAGATATTCGGTTTCAGGAATAGCTGGATGCACTGGGTGGTCCCCGCCTTGACCGCCTTGTTCTAAAATCTGCCCTAAGCGGCCATTCTTGCGACAAGCCTCTTGCAGCATCACATTTAAGCGGGAGCGCTCTAAGTGCATGGAACAAGATGCCGACACCAAAATACCTTCGGGCTTGAGCAAGCGCATTGCTAACTGGTTAGCCCGTTGATAGGCCAACTCTCCTGCCTTAATGTCTTTGCGGCGGGCAATAAAGGCGGGTGGATCAATAATAACAATATCAAAGCGCTCGCCGTCTTCATGCAACTGTTTCATAGTGGCAAAAGCATCACCTTTGAGGGTGTGAACTTTATCCGCCACCTGGTTTAACTCGGCCTGTTGATGCACTAGCTCCAAGGCTTGGGCTGAGGCGTCGGCGCAAATCACTTCACTGGCGCCAGCAGCGGCAGCTTGAACGCCCCAACCGCCAATATAACTAAACAAATCCAGCACTCGCTTACCCTGGGCTAACTTTTGCACCCGGCGTCGATTGAGCCGATGATCATAAAACCAACCCGTTTTTTGCCCGTCCCATACCGGGGCCAAAAAGTTAACCCCATTTTCTATTAACGGCACCAACTTAGGCACATCACCCTGCGCCACTTTAACGTATTCATCTAAGCCTTCACTGGCGCGCATCTTGCCATCATTCTTCAGCAGTATATTAATCTCGGGTAGCAGCTGGTTAATGGCCGCCAGCAAGTCATCCAATAATAACTCCATACCGGCATTGGAGACTTGTACCACGATGACATTACCAAAACGGTCGATAACCAAACCTGGCAAACCGTCACTATCACCATAAACCCAGCGATAACACTGCTCGGAAAAGAGCATTTCTCGGCTATTTAAGGCCGCTTTTAGGCGCCTAATAAAGCCTTCTTGGGTTAGCGGCTGGCCCGCTTGCCGGCTTACTAAGCGCCCACAGATTAGCTGCTTAGGGTTAACAATGGCCGTGCCTAAGGGTTTGCCTTTAGCATCGAGCACATCCACTTGTTGACCGGCAGTAAAACTTTGCAAAGGCGATTTATTAACATCAACTTCGTTACTGTAAATCCACAAGTGCCCCTGGCGCAAGCGGCGGTCAGACTTGGGTTTAAGAATTAAATCTGGCATTCATTGGTCTCCACAGAGGATGCTGGCGATGATTGAGGTGCTGGCGGCGCCTGGGAAAGCGGTGGTAAGTGAGCGCCCACTCCCATAGCTTGTTGCGCTAAATGTTGTTTTACGGGGCTCAATTTTTGCACCCAATTCATACCGGTGTTACGAATCAAACTAAGCATGGGGTGTTGATTACCAAATAAATGGGCAAAGCTTTCCATCAACGCCATCATCCGCAGGTTGTCCCCACGGCGCAGCTTTTGGTAGCTTTCCAACACCGGCAAGCTGGCCAAATTTCGCCCCGCTTTACGGGCTTGCTCTAGAGTATCTACTAAAGCTGCTACGTCTAAAAAGCCAAGGTTAACGCCTTGCCCTGCAAGGGGGTGAATAGTGTGCGCAGCATCTCCCACTAGCACCAAACCTGCTTGCACATAACGTTTGGCATGGCGTTGACGCAGGCCAATAACATGGCGCGTATCGGTGGCCACCACAGTACCAAGCTTACCTTCAAAGGCTCGAGTTAAAGCCTGACAAAAATCTGCTGCAGGCAAAGCTTGCATGGCTTCGGCAGCGGCTTGGGGTTGCGACCAAACGATAGAACAGTAATGAGCACCCGCATTCACACTGGGGGTTGAGAGTGGCAAAAATGCTAAAATGCCATTTTCGGTAAAGCGCTGCCAAGCCGTATCAGCGTGGCTCTGACTCACCTCAACTCGGGTCACCAAGGCATGATGAGGGTAGTCCCATTCCCGCGTGGCTAGGCCCGCTAGCTGCCTCACTTTGGAGTTGGCGCCATCGGCACCTACCACCAAGTGGGCCTTAATTTGTTGCCCATCGGCCAGACTCAAACACCTTGGCACCACGCCTTGGGGAGTCATATCAACAATTTTGGCTTGCTCAAACAAGGTGTAATTTTTTTGCTCAAGTAGCTGATGTAAGGCCGAGGTAATGCTGCGGTTTTCTAGAATATGCCCCAAATAGGGCAGATGCTGTTCGGCCGCTGTGAATTCAAGTTTTCCCGTGCCACAGGCATCCCATACCTGCATGGCCCGATAAGGCTGCAGGCGTGCCATAGTTTCAATGCGTGGCCATGCACCCAGGTTGGTTAACAGGTTTTGTGAAGCTAAACTAAGAGCGGAGACGCGAGGATCTACCTCTTGCTCGGGCCAATCATGGCTAGCATCCAGTTGACCTGCTTCCACCAAGGCCACCTTAAAGCCAGCATCCACAAGACCGCAGGCAAGGCTAGCGCCCACCATGCCCGCACCAACGATGACCACATCAAACTGGCTCATGCTTGTGCCTGCGGCAAAGATTTAGGCTCTAACAAAGGCTTCATTTTGGTCGCTGGCATGGGAGGCAGGGGCAGTACCTGGGCTAAGGGCACGTCCAAACCCATGGCGGCACGAGTAAATGCCCTCTTCAGCAAAGGCACTTGCTGCATGCTTAAAAGCCCCATTTGGCGGGCCATGGAATAATGCATTTTACGGTTAGAAAAAAGCTTCATCAGCTTATCACTGGCACTAATAACACGGTTCTGATCCCACTGGCTGACTTCGACGAACTGATTTAGATTATTCAAGTCACCTAAGGGAATCGACAATTTGCAAGCCCTCAAGATGGCTTCAGCCAAAGCAAAGCTACCGCGCAAAGCCAAGTTAAAGCCCTGCCCAGCAATAGGGTGCAGGGTATGAGCTGCATTGCCGATAACCGCTAAGCCTTGACGCGCTTGCTCTTGGGCAACGCTCAAACTTAGTGGGTACACTTGCCGGTCTCCAATAGCGAGGAACTCACCCATGGGATACCCCACTTGCTGCTGAATTTCTTGCAGTAAATCTACGTCACTCATCTGCTGCAGTTGTTGTTGACGCTCAAGCGGCTGAGTCCAGACTAAAGCGGCACGGTAGGGGCTACTGTCACCGTGCTGGTGATCGAGCAAAGGCAATAAGGCTAACGGTCCAGAGGCGGTAAAACGCTCACAAGCCAAACCTTGATGGGGTTGATCTAACTCTACATTGGCCACCAGTGCCACTTGATCATAACTTTTCACCTCATCATGCATGCCCAGCTGGCGCCGTAACTGCGAGCGGCCACCATCGGCCATAACAATAAGCTGGCAGGTGACGGTAATTTCTTGTGCCGGTTCTGGTGCCGCGCCTTGTATTGGGGCAGCCGTGCTTTGGCGCCGGTAAACCAGCTGGCTGTTTTGCCGTGCATTGTTGATAGACAAAACTTGAGCTTGGCTAATTAAGTCAACGAAGCCACTACAGCGCTGCTTAATTTGTTCAACAAACACCTGCCCCATGGCTAAATTTTGTATTACATACCCCAGTGCTTCGTGTTGCATTTGCTGGGCTTGCATATCACTTTTGAAGGGCTGACCTTGATCACTCACTTGAATAGAAGCAATGGCTTGAGCATGGGCCGCTAAATGCTGCCACAGACCAATGCTATGCAATAAATTGCGACTACCGTAGGCTAAAGCCGTAGCCCGGCCATCCAAGGATCCGGCCGCCGTGGGCGTGCTATCTTCAATTGTAGCAGCGTCCAAAATGGCAATACTTAAACCGTAAACTTGAGCTATACCCGCCACCGCCAAACAGAAACTAGCGCCCACCAAACCACCGCCAACAATGACTATGTCGTAGTTTTGAGCTGAAGTTTTTGCTGTCTTAGCTGTCATGCTGAAGCCATTAACTCTTCGATGCCCGCCACGCTCACGGGCAAGTCTTGAGTCAGGTTACGGTAACCTGCATCTGTGACTAATATATTGTCTTCGATGCGCACCCCAATACCACGCCACTGGGGGGCAATATCAAGATTTTCTGGATCAATATAAAGGCCCGGTTCAACGGTAGTGACCATGCCTGCTTCTAGCGGTCGTGAAGCACCATCGAGCTTGTACAAACCAACATCATGTACATCCATACCTAGCCAATGGCCTATGTTGTGCATATAGAACTGGCGATAGGTTTGGTCGATAATATTCTGCTGTAAGTCGCCTTGTAACAAGCCAATATCTAGCAAACCTTGAGTCATCACCTTAACCGCCGCATCTTGCATTTCGCTAACCAACGTGCCCGGCTTAATGACCGCAAGCACTGCTTGATGGGCAGCCAGCACCAATTCATAAATCACTTTTTGAGGTTCGCTAAAGCGGCCGTTTACAGGGAAGGTGCGGGTAATGTCGGCGGCATAGTGATCCAATTCACAGCCGGCATCAATGAGCACCAAATCACCGTCCCTGAGCAGCTGATCGTTATTGGTGTAATGCAAAATACAGGCATTGTCGCCACCGGCAACAATAGACCCATAAGCCACCCTTTGACTGCCCTGGGTGGCAAATTCATGGTGCACTTCTGCCGCAAGTTGGTATTCATTCATGCCCGCGTGACAGCCGCGCATGGCTCGCTTGTGGGCATCAATACTGATGTTGCAGGCACGTTGCATTTGCTCAATTTCTACCGTTGATTTTAGCAAGCGCATGGCATCCAACATGGGATCCAAATCAACCAACTGGGTGGGGCTGCACTTGCCCTGGCGGCTTAGCCCACGTAATTTCTGTAGGCTTTGTTGCACTAATATCTGCGTGCTTTCGCGGCTAAAGGCATACACCACTTGGCTAGCGCCATCCAGCAGCTCCACTAGTTTGTTTGTCAATTGCTCTATCGCAAAAGCTTGGTCAACCATAAGCGCTGCGGGGGCGGCATCAACTCCCAAGCGCCGTCCGTGCCAAATCTCTTGCTGCTTGTCTTTGCTGCGGCAAAAAACACTGACAGTGGAATTTGATGGGCCTTTGCTTAACACCAGCACCGATTCAGGCTCAACAAAACCAGATAAATATTGAAAGCTGCTATGTTGGCGGTAATCTTGTTCTACGTCGCCATTACGAATTTGCGTTGCGGAGGCTTGCACTAACACCACCGCTCCGTCGGGCAGCTGGGCTAATAGCTGCTGTCGGCGCCGGGCATATTCGATCATAGGGAGCTTAGACATGATGTTAACCTTTAATGTAATTGCTTGGCGGCCGTATGGACTTGTGCATCTGTCGGCAGATTGAATTCGGCAAACACCATCATCGCCGCCAAACGTACGTATTCCATCAGCTCAATGTAACTGATCTCGGCGCTTTGGTCAGCGCTCCCGTCTGAGCCCCCATCAGCAGCGTTATCTTCAGCATCAAAAGACACTTGCGCAATGCTCGCCAAATCTTCCATTGAATCGGTAATCTCACTGGTTAATTTTTGCTTGCTACGATCAAAGCCTAAGCCAAAGCCGCTTAAGAAGCCACTGCACCAAGCGCCCAAGGATTCGGTGCGCTCAGCCAAGTTGCTCTCGTCATCGGGCAGCAACATCTGAAAGCCAAAATCTGCCTGGCTCAACTGGCCAAGGGCCATGTCATACAAGCACACTAATTCGGCTTTATCGTCATCGTCTTCTATAGCTTGCACATCTAAGTGCGCCACCACCATGGCCAACCAGGCTTCTGCATCGGCCCTTACACCAGCCGCCAGCTGCCCGGTGAGCAAACCGTGCAATTCAGACGGAGACCCAAATGCGCCTAGCTCGACAAACATGTCGGCAAAATCATCAAATACATAGTTTAACTGGGGTGTGGTAGCGGTCATTGATCTAGCTCATGCAAACAATATAGTGTGCATTATACCTGAGCTGATCGCATTCTCTAGACAGTGGCGTAATTTACGTTAAAATCCATGCTTATAACTTCTTTACAGTGACCATCCCATGTCGACCATTAATTCTTTGGTGCACCACACAGACCAGCTGCTAACCCAGCATCGGCAATTACAGTTAAACCAGACCCAGCTGCAGGCCCAGGTTGCCGACCTAGAACAACAACTGGCGCAACAGCAACAAACTGCTGACACGTTAGCCCAATCGAATAGCCAAACCGCAGCCGACGAACTAAAGCAAGCCACAGAGCAAGATTTAACATACCTCATCGGTTTATTTGACCAAGTAGTGGAGCCTCACAATGAGTGACCTACAAGCCGTACAAGTATTTATTTTAGAACAAAGCTACACCCTCACTTGCCCAGCAGGCAAAGAAGCCAGCTTGCGCAGTGCCGCCGCCGGTTTGGATCAAAAATTACGCGACATCAAGGCGGGTGGCCGGGTTCTGGGCCTAGAGCGCATGGCCGTCATGGCGGCTCTCAACATGAGCGCTGAGTTACTCGATTGCCAAGCCCAGCTAGATACTTTGGAAAAAGCCTTGCAACAACTCAACCAAAAAATAATGGCACAATTGGATTAATAGAATTTTACAAAATTCTAGTTCCATTCCACAAAACACAGGCATATACTATGTCCAAGACTCCCTGTGGTGCTCGATATTCGATTACGTCCTTGAGCCGATTTATACACTCAGGGTGCTTCTTGCTTAAGCTTTGTGCATGTCCGCCCGTCGGAACGCCTTCCGCCTAAGCAGTGGCCCCCATCTTGGACCTCCGGGTTCAGGGCAACCTTCGAAACCGACACCTTGGGGAGTCCTTAGATCTCCCCACTTGCTAGACCTCTATTTGCACTGAGTGCAAGACTAAGCCTAGAGGCTGTAAAAACCTGTAAATTCTCCCTCTTAGTGCCATATGTTATCTGCTAATGTGGCACAATCATGCCTGTTGCTAAGCAACGCATCATCCCGGCGATACTAATTCATAGAGCGGAAGCCCATGACCACACGCATTCTATTAATTGAAGACGATCAAGAACTCAGCGAACTCTTGAGTGAATTTTTAGTGCTAGAGAATTTTGAAGTCGAGCAAGCCTTTGATGGTGAACAAGGCTTAAAAATGGCTCTAAGCGGCAATTATGATGCCTTAGTGTTGGACATCATGATGCCTAAAATGAATGGCCTTGACGTATTAAAGAAACTGCGCATAACTCATAAAACACCAGTGCTCATGCTCACTGCTCGCAGTGACGAAGTCGACCGTATTCTGGGTTTTGAAATGGGCGCCGACGACTACTTACCCAAGCCTTGCAACCCCCGGGAAATCATTGCTCGAATTCGCGCCATTTTACGCCGCGTAGAAATGGACAAAGCCGGTATGCAAGCCACGGGCAGCCGCCAAGTTTTGGTGCGCGAAGACATAGAACTCAACCACAATACCCGCATCGTCTCAAAACAGGATGAAGCACTAGATTTAACCAGCACCGAATTCAACTTACTCGCCAGCTTGTTAGAAAATGCCGGCACAGTACTAAGCAAAGAAGAACTCACTGAAACCGCCTTAGGCCGCAAGCTCGCCTTATATGATCGTAGTGTCGACATGCACATGAGTAACCTGCGCCGTAAGCTTGGGCCCTTCGCCAACAACGAAGCCCGTATAAAAACCGTGCGTGGAGTTGGGTACCAATATGTCATCAGTGATTAAATGGCCGTTGGTGTTTCGCAGCCTATATTGGAAATTTTTCTTTTTTTTCTGGCTTACCCTTATTACCGCCATTGTCTCGGTCGCTACTTTATCGGAAATCATCGTTAAAAAGCAGGATCAGGACCGCTACCATACAGTGGTTAATTTAGGCATTCAGGCAGTTAATATATACGAGCTTCAAGGCCCCCGCGCACTGACAGCTCATCTACGCCACATTGATCAAGAGTTTGACGTTAAAGGCTTCATGCTAGACGCTAAATACCGCCCCATTAGCCGTGCTAACTTACCCATAAACTGGCTTCAGTTCACTTTGCCTCTGACTCAAAACCGTCTGTCTCAACGCAACTTACGTGGCTTCCAACCTTACCGTATTTCTAGCAGCAGCGGCCGCACCTACACCTTTGTTGCCCACCGCGACAACAGTGGTGCCTACCCTGCGTGGTTTAAGCACTTGCCTATGCTACAGGTAATGACTGCGCTAGCCATTGTGGCCCTGCTCACGGCCTTTGTCACTTGGCGCATCACCAACCCCTTACGCAAGTTAAAGCAAGCCACGGACTCGTTTGCGCGGGGTAATTTGAACACCCGTTTACCTGACCTAGTGGGCTGTCGAAAAGATGAAATTGGCGAAGTGGGCTTTGCCTTTAACCGCATGGCCGAACGCATTAGCTTATTAGTGAGCAACCAACAGCGCTTGTTTAGAGATATTTCCCACGAACTGCGCACCCCCTTGGCACGCCAACAAATTGCCCTAGAATTACTGGCCCGCAAACTACCCGATACCGAGCATCAGTCCATCCATCGCATCAACCGAGAGATCAGCCGTATGAATGAGCTGATCGACCAAGTATTAACCCTATTGCGCTTAGAACAAAACGAACAAGGGCCAGCCATAGAAGCTTATGACCTGAGCCAAGTGTTAATGCAACTTACCCAAGATGCCCAGTTTGAAGCCCAATCAAAAGATCAGGTTGATTTACAGCAACCGGTGCAACTCACATTAATTGGGCAGCAAGAACTAGTGTCCCGCGCGGTGGAAAACATCTTACGTAATGCCCTACGTTATACACCGGCAGATGGCCGCGTTTACCTGCAAGTAGAAGAGCACAAAGATCAGGTTGTTATTCGCATTGAAGATGAGGGTGAGGGGGTGCCCGAAGACTCGGTTAAGCGCTTATTTGAGCCTTTCTATCGGGTTGAAGCTAGCCGTAATCAGCAGAGCGGCGGCTATGGCATTGGCATGGCCATTGCCGAACAAGCTATTCGTGCCCAAGGCGGTAGCATCCAGGCCAGCAATCGCGCCGTGGGTGGCTTGTGCGTGGAAATTTGCTTACCTAAAGCTGGCTTGGCTGGCATGGCTAGCTGAGTCGGCCGCCTAGGTTAATTATTTAGGGCTCAAAAACAGCTGATAGGCTGGATTTTGGGTTTCTTCGTGGAACGCATAGCCGAGCTCATCCAAGTAACCTTCGAGCTTAGGTTTATCGCCTTCTGGCACCTGCATGGCCACCAGTACGCGGCCATAGGCAGCGCCATGGTTGCGGTAGTGGAACATGGAAATATTCCACGGTTGGCCTAGCTTGTTAAGAAATTTGAGTAAGGCACCAGGACGTTCGGGGAAGGTAAAGCGGTACACCACTTCACTGTCCACTTCGGCATGACCACCCACCATATAGCGAATGTGCGTCTTAGCCATCTCATTATCACTTAAATCCACTGCAGGAATGTCATGCTGCTCTAGATCTTGCAACAATTGCGCCCGTCCGCCGTCATCGGTTTTTAGTTGCACGCCTACAAACACCTGGGCTTGCTTATCATCTGCATAGCGGTAGTTAAATTCGGTGATATTACGTGCGCCCAAGGCTTTACAGAAACGCTTAAAGCTACCTGGTTGCTCTGGGATCTGGGCCGCAATGATGGCCTCACGACCCTCGCCAATTTCGGCTCTTTCTGCCACATGGCGTAAGCGATCAAAGTTAACGTTAGCGCCACTGGCCACCGCCACCAAGGTTTGCCCCTTAGCTTGTTCACGCTCGACGTATTTTTTTAGACCTGCCACAGCACATGCACCAGCAGGTTCGGTGATACAGCGGGTATCGTCATACACGTCTTTTATGGCAGCGCATAGTTCGTCGGTGGTGACGGTGATCACCTCATCAACATATTTTTGTGCCAGTTCAAAGGTGAGCTCGCCGATTTGTGCCACCGCAACCCCTTCGGCAAACATGCCCACTTCAGGCAGCACTACTCGCTCGCCGGCATCCAGTGCAGCTTTTAGGCAGCAAGAATCTTCCGGTTCAACACCAATGACTTTTATGTCCGGGCGCAGGTATTTAATATAAACCGCCATGCCCGAGATCAGGCCACCACCACCCACAGGTACAAAAATAGCGTTGATGTCACCGCGAATTTGGCGCAGCAACTCCACCGCCACCGTGCCTTGGCCAGCGATGACGTTTTCATCATCAAACGGGTGAATATACACTAGGCCCTGATTTTCCATTAACTCAAGGGAATGGGCGTAGGCCTCAGAAAAGGTTTCGCCATGCAATATCACCTTGCCACCCAAAGCCTTAACGGAGTTAACCTTAATGTCTGGGGTGGTGGTAGGCATGACAATGATGGCTTTAATGCCCAAATGTTGGGCCGACATGGCCACACCTTGGGCATGGTTACCTGCCGAAGCTGTTACTACACCACAGGCCCGCTGAGCCTCGTTCAACTGAGAAATACAGTTATAAGCACCGCGAATTTTAAAGGAAAATACCGGCTGTAAATCCTCGCGCTTAATCAACACCTTGTTGGCCAAACGTGTGGATAGGCCGCGGGCCAATTCGACCGGCGTTTCTATCGCCACATCATAGACATTGGCGGCGAGTATTTTCTTAATATAGCGATGGGGCATGGGGTGTCTACTGTATATTTTCTGGGTGTTTATAAACAATCGATTATATTAATGGCTCAGGCCACAAACGTCTAGGTGCTAGTGATCTAATAGTGGCCTAATAGTAATGTGACAGTGCCATGGTTGAGGCGCAAATCCTGTATAATCACCCTTTCATTACCATCCGATGCCTACACTATGAACCAAGACCAATTAAAGCAAGCTGTAGCTCAGGCTGCCGTTGAGCACATTGCCCCCTATCTTAATCGTGAGTCTATCGTGGGTGTAGGCACAGGCTCAACTGCCAATTGCTTTATTGATGCCTTGGCAAAAATAAAACACACCTTTGATGCCGCCGTTGCTAGCTCAGAAGCCACCGCCGAAAGACTAAAAAGCCATGGCATTAATGTACTCGAGCTGAATGCAGTACCCCACATGCGCTTTTATGTGGATGGTGCGGACGAAACTGACGTCCACCTCAACCTTATCAAGGGCGGCGGTGGTGCACTGACACGGGAAAAAATAGTAGCGGCAGTGGCCGAAACTTTTGTTTGCATTGCCGACGCATCTAAACTGGTAGACGTACTAGGCGACTTTCCATTGCCCGTAGAGGTTATTCCAATGGCCCGTAGCTATGTGGCCCGTAAGTTGGTTGGCCTAGGCGCAGAGCCTATTTGGCGACAAGATTTTGTTACCGACAACGGCAACCTGATTCTAGACCTTCATGGCTTGAGCATTGTAGACCCTAAAGCTTTAGAGCGGGACATTAATCAAATCACCGGCGTAGTCACTAATGGCTTATTTGCCCAGCGCCCCGCCGACCTTTTGTTGTTAGGCACCAGTGAAGGTGTGCAAAGCATCCGCGCCTAAAACAGCACCCGGCAGCTTATGGTGCCGCTAACCTGCTTGAGCTTGGCCAAAGCCAGCTCCGAGCAGCTGGCATCAACATCAATCACCACATAGCCCACTTTTTCGTTAGTATTTAAGTACTGGCCAGAAACGTTGATGCTGTTTTCCGAAAACACGTTGTTAATCTGCGACAGCACACCGGGTATATTGTCGTGAATATGCAGAAGGCGGTGACTATTATCATGGTTAGGCAAGGACACCTCGGGAAAGTTAACCGCAGACAGACTGGTACCATTGTCACAATAGCGAATCAATTTATCGGCCACTTCAACGCCAATGTTAGCTTGGGCTTCCACCGTAGAACCACCTACGTGTGGCGTAAGTATAACGTTATCTAAGCCCCTTAAGGGTGAGATAAACTCTTCACTATTTGACCGCGGCTCCAGCGGAAAAACGTCAATCGCCGCACCTAGTAGTTTGCCACAAGCCAAACTCGCTGCTAAGGCATCAATATCCACTACCGTGCCCCTTGAGGCATTAATCAAAATTGAGCCTTCCTTGATCTGCGCAAATTGTTTGGGGCCAATCAAGCAATGGGTAGCGGGTGTTTCTGGTACATGCAGGGTGATCACATCAGCCTGACCCAATAATTCGCTCAGACTCGCACAAGGGCTAGCATTGCCCATGCTCAATTTGGTAATTTGATCGTAATAAATCACTTCCATGCCCATGGCTTCCGCCATGATGCCCAGCTGCGAGCCGATGGAGCCATAGCCAACTACGCCTAGTTTTTTACCCCTCACTTCATAAGACTGGTGGGCCGACTTAAGCCATTGGCCACGATGCGCCTTAGCATTTTTTTCAGGAATGCCACGCAACAGCAGCACCGCTTCGGCAATCACCAACTCAGCAACGCTACGGGTATTACTGTAAGGTGCATTAAATACTGGAATGCCCAGTTCCAAAGCAGCCGCTAAATCAACCTGATTGGTGCCAATGCAGAAACAACCAATGGCCATCAATTTAGAGGCCTGCTGCAACACCTCTCGGGTTAATTGAGTACGCGAACGAATGCCTACAAAATGCGCATCCGCTAACACCTTAACGAGTTCATCCTCGGGTAAGGCGGTGGTATAAAAATGAATATTGTCAAAGCCATCTGCATGCAAAGCCGCTACGGCGGACTGGTGCACACCTTCCAATAAGACAATTTTTATTTTTTGTTTTTGAAGGGAAATTTGCTGCGTTCGGGTCAAGGGAGAGCCTTTTTGAGAATAGAATCAATGAATCTAAAGGCGACCATTATATAGTCAATAGCGACCAATTCACAGGCTGTCAGGCACAAAAAAGCCCCTACTTACAGTTTAAGTAGAGGCTTTTCTCAAGAGCTTCCCCTTGCGGAGCCTATTGAAGGCTCTAGTGGAGTTTAAGCTTCCATGTCTTTCATAGACAGCTTAATGCGGCCACGGGCATCAACGTCCAGTACCTTAACCTTAACCATCTGGCCTTCTTCAAGGTAATCGGTGACTTTCTCAACTCGCTCGCTAGAGATTTGTGAGATGTGCAACAAGCCATCTTTGCCTGGCAAGATGCTAATGAAGGCACCAAAGTCTACAATACGCTCAACCTTGCCTTCGTAGATAGCACCTACTTCAGCTTCGGCAGTGATTTCTAGAATGCGCGCTTCGGCTAGTTCTGCCGCGGCTTTGTCGTCTGCATACACGCGCACAGTACCGTCATCTTCGATGTCGATAGAAGCACCCGTTTCTTCACACAAACCACGAATGGTTGCGCCACCTTTACCAATCACATCACGGATCTTATCTTGATCGATCTTGATGGTTTTCATGGTTGGGGCATTGTCATTCAGCTCAGCGCGAGGAGCAGCAATAACCTTGTTCATTTCGTCAAGAATGTGGATACGCGCTTCGTGAGCTTGCTCTAAAGCAATTTCCATAATCTCTTCTGTAATGCCCTGGATTTTGATGTCCATTTGTAGGGCAGTAATACCTGCAGCAGAACCCGCTACTTTAAAGTCCATGTCGCCCAAGTGATCTTCGTCACCCAAGATGTCGGTCAGGATGGCAAAACCTTCATCTTCTTTGATCAAGCCCATGGCGATACCAGCAACAGGCGCCTTAATGGGCACGCCAGCATCCATAAGCGCTAACGAAGCACCACACACAGAAGCCATGGAGCTAGAACCGTTAGATTCAGTGATCTCTGACACAACGCGAATGGTGTAAGGAAAGTCTTCCTGTGAAGGCAGCATGGCTTGAATGCCACGACGAGCCAAACGGCCATGACCAATTTCACGACGGCCTGGGCCCATGAAACGACCAGTTTCACCTACAGAGTAGCTTGGGAAGTTATAGTGCAACATGAACGGATCTTTACGCGAGCCTTCTAAGGCATCGATGATCTGCTGGTCGCGGCTAGTACCAAGAGTAGCTACAACGATTGACTGAGTTTCACCACGGGTAAACAAAGAAGAACCGTGAGCCTTAGCCAAAGTACCAATTTCTACATTGATACCACGCACAGTCTTAGTGTCACGACCGTCGATGCGCGGCTCGCCTGCCACTATACGTGAACGTACAGTGTGCTTTTCTAGCTTACTTACCATGCCTAATACGTCAGACTTAGAGGGCGCCGCTTCGTCATCACCACAAAGTGCTGCAACGGCTTGATCTTTCAGCAACGCTAAACGAGCTTGGCGGTCCATTTTGTCGCTAATTTGGTAGGCTTCACCCACTGCATCACCAACGGCAGAGGTAACGGCAGCCTTAAGAGCTGTGTCTTCTTCAGCTGCAACCCAATCCCAAGTAGGCTTAGCCGCTTCTGCAGCAAATTCCTTAATGGCGCTAACCACAGCTTGCATTTCGTCATGGGCAAACAATACCGCGCCCAACATTACGTCTTCGCTTAGCTCTTTGGCTTCTGATTCAACCATCAACACGGCGTCTGCAGTACCGGCTACAACCATGTCTAGATCAGAAGTCGCTAAGGTTTCAAAGCTAGGGTTAAGCTGGTAGCCAGTGTCATCTGTGTAAGAAACACGAGCGGCGCCAATAGGACCAGCAAAAGGAATACCAGAAATTGCCAAGGCAGCAGAGGTGCCGATTAGGGCAGCGATATCCGGGTCATTTTGCTTGTCGGCAGACATCACAGTACAGATAACCTGTACTTCGTTCATGAAGCCCTTAGGGAATAATGGACGGATTGGACGGTCAATCAAACGGCTTGTCAAAGTCTCTTTTTCAGAAGGACGAGCTTCACGCTTGAAGAAACCACCAGGAATCTTGCCTACTGAGTAAGTCTTTTCTTGGTAATGTACCGACAAAGGGAAGAAGCCTTGGTCTGGCTTAGCTTTCTTAGCGCCTACCACGGCAACCAATACTTGAATGGCATCATCAACAGTAACAAGCACAGCACCAGAAGCTTGGCGTGCAATACGGCCTGTTTCTAGCGTTACGGTTTGTTCACCGTATTGAAATGTTTTGGTAATCATAGTCATATTTAATTCCTTAAAATCACAAGACAACTGCAATCAAGAGAGTGATCTAATCCACCAGTACACTTATTAACTCGGTTTAGCCTTTAACCTTAACTAAGCAACCAAGCCAATAAGAGTACGGGCCGACCCGCTCTTATTGCTTGCAGTTAATAAAACAAGGGCCAAGTAATCATAGATCACTCAGCCCTTATTAATATCGCTAACTAATAACGATTAACGACGTAGGCCTAGACGACCAATCAAAGTCGTATAACGCGTTGCGCTTTTACGCTTGAGGTAGTCCAACAACTTACGACGCTGGTTAACCATGCGGATCAAACCACGACGAGAGTGGTGGTCATGGTGATGCTCTTTGAAGTGACCTTGTAAGGCCAAGATGTTCGTAGTTAGCAAAGCAACCTGAACTTCTGGTGAACCTGTGTCGCCTTCAGCGGTTTGGTATTCAGCTACAACAGCAGCTTTTTCAACGGCAGATAGAGCCATGGTAAATCTCCAAGTTAATTAATATGCCCACTAGCCTAGACCAGCGGTCAGTTAAAGTTCTCACCGTGCATATTTACAGCGGAACTCAATAAAGCCCGTTTAAAGACCTAACGTTATTGCGTTTGCATTAACCTTTTGGCCTTTAAACGACCTTGTGACTGCACTTCAACCAAACCAATAAAGGTGTTGCTTTCAGTGCCGTCATTTGCAATGCACGAGCCGTAGGCTCGAACCACTTCAAATTCAGCAATGTCGCTGGCAAAGTCAATAACCTTACCCTGCTGCAATGGCTCAATTTGATGGGGGGCTAATTGTACAGCATTTAAGGCCAAAACGGCACTATCCGGCGGCATTAATAGGCCATCTAGAGTTGCGAAAGCAGGACTTAAATCCAGTTTTTCGCCTTCGGCAACCACTTGCCCCTGAGTCGCTTCATCTATGATGGCCTGCAACTGCTCTAAGCTAACCATTTGCTCAGCCACAAAGGGCCCTGCCTGCAAACGACGTAGCTGCGTCACGTGAGCACCACAGTCTAAAGCCAGGCCTAGATCTTCAACAATACTGCGGATATAAGTACCTTTGGTGCAACTAATATCCATGCGCACCCGGCCCTTTTCAAAGCCCAATAGCTCTAAATTATGAATAGTTACCTGGCGCGGCTTCACCTCAACGGTTTTGCCTGCCCGTGCCAACTTGTACAGCGGCTGACCCTTATATTTAAGGGCAGAAAACATCGATGGGACTTGGCTAATAAGGCCACGAAATTGAGGTAACTGAGCTTCAACTTGAACTTGGGTGATGTGTTCAAAGGGTTTAGTTTCAACCACTTTACCATCGGCATCACTGGAGTCTGTACGCACCCCCAGCTGACCCGTGGTTTGGTAACGCTTGTCGGAGTCGAGTAAAAACTGGCTAAACTTAGTTGCCTCACCCAAACAGATAGGCAGCAAGCCCGTTGCCAGGGGATCCAGGGCACCCGTATGGCCAGCCTTACGCGCGCCAAACATCCGCTTGACCCGCTGCAAAGCATGATTTGAGGTCATGCCTGTGGGCTTATCTAAAATGAGAATGCCGCTAATTGCGCGGCCTTTTAACTGCTTTGCCACTAGGGACTATTCAGCGCTAGGATCTGACTCTTGCTCTGGGTCGGATGCCCGAGCGCGGTCAATGAGGTTACTTAGGTAGTTACCCCGAGCCAAGCTATCGTCATAATGAAAGCGTAAAGTAGGCACAATGCGCAACTTCATGCGGCGACCTAATTGGCCGCGCAAAAAACCAGAGGCGTTATTCAACGCCTTCACCGAGTCAGTAATTTCTTGCTCATCTTCACCACCATTAAAAATGGTGACAAAGACTTTAGCGTGGGATAAATCACGGGAAACCTCAACCGCGCTCACAGTGGCCATACCCACGCGAGGGTCTTTCACTTCGCGTTGAATCAAGTTGGCCAGTTCGCGCTGGATTTGGTCTGCCACACGCTGGGTGCGGCTATATTCTTGTGCCATGGTCAGCCCTTACAAGGAACGCTCAACTTCGATGGTGTCGAAGACTTCAATTTGGTCGCCAACGCGAACATCATTGTAGCTCTTCACGCCGATACCACACTCAACGCCGTTACGTACTTCTTGTACGGCATCCTTATGGCGACGCAAGGATTCCAGCTCGCCTTGGTAAATAACCACGTTATCGCGCAACACACGAATTGGCTTGCTGCGGAATACAGTACCTTCGGTTACCATACAGCCAGCAATTTGCCCCAGCTTAGGCGAACGGAACACCTCACGAACTTCAGCGATACCAACAATGGTCTCACGTAATTCTGGTGCCAACATGCCTGAAAGCGCGTCCTTAACATCGTTAATAATGTCATAGATAACACTGTAGTAGCGCAGATCAATGCCTTCTTTTTCGATCAAGGCTTTAGCTGGGCCATCGGCACGTACGTTAAAACCAAAGATCACGGCACTGGATGCTACGGCTAGGTTAACGTCCGATTCAGCAATACCGCCAACACCACTGGAGACCACCTGCACCTTCACTTCATCGGTACCAATCTCCATTAATGCACCAGTAAGCGCTTCCAAAGAGCCGCGTACGTCGGTTTTTAATACTACATTAAGCACAGAGGCTTGGTTTTTGCCCATATTTTCGAACATGGCATCCAACTTAGCTGCATGCTGGCGTGCCAGTTTCACGTCACGGTACTTACCTTGACGGAACAGCGCTACTTCGCGGGCCTTTTTCTCATCGGCCACAACAGCAAAGCCTTCACCCGCGTCTGGCGTGCCGCCTAAACCTAGAATCTCTACAGGAATAGCTGGGCCAGCACTGGTAATCGGCTTACCGTTTTCGTCTAACATGGCACGGACACGACCAAACTGTTGGCCCGCCAAAACAATGTCACCTTTCTTCAAAGTGCCATTTTGTATCAAAATGGTGGCCACAGGACCACGGCCCTTATCCAGACGAGATTCAACCACAACGCCTTTAGCCGGAGCTTCTAGTACAGCAGTAAGTTCAAGCACTTCGGCTTCTAGCAATACCGCGTCCAACAAAGCGTCAATGCCTTCGCCAGTTTTGGCCGACACAGGGATAAATTGAGTCTCACCACCCCAATCTTCTGGCACTACTTCACGGCTAGACAATTCGGTCTTAACCCGTTCAGGATCGGCACCTTCTTTGTCCATTTTATTGATGGCAACGATCAAAGGTACTCCTGCCGCCTTAGCATGCTGTACCGCTTCTTCAGTTTGTGGCATCACGCCATCGTCTGCAGCAACCACCAAAATAACAATGTCGGTAGCCTTAGCGCCACGAGCGCGCATGGCAGTAAAGGCCGCGTGTCCTGGAGTGTCTAAGAAGGTGACCATGCCTTTGGATGTTTCCACATGGTAAGCACCAATGTGTTGCGTAATGCCACCAGATTCACCCGAAGCCACCTTAGTGGAACGAATACTATCCAACAGCGAAGTTTTACCATGGTCAACGTGGCCCATAACCGTAACCACCGGCGCACGCGGCACCTCGGTGCCCTCATAGTTAATGCTTTCTACCACTTCAGTTTCAATGGCATCATCCATCACCAGCTTCACCGTATGGCCCATTTCTTCAACCACAATACTAGCTGTGTCTTGGTCAATAGTTTGGTTGATGGTCGCCATAGCGCCCATATTAAACATCACCTTAATCACTTCAGCAGCCTTCACCTTCATGCGCTGAGCTAGCTCTGCCACAGTGATAGACTCTGGCAAACTCACTTCGTGAACCACCTTTTCCGTAGGCACTGCAAAGGCATGTTCACTGCTACCAGTGCGCTTTGGCGCTGCCAATTTGCCCTTATTACGGCCCCGGTTACGATCATCAGAGCGGCCGTTTGAGGAACGCCCTCCACGGCCTTTGCCTTTGCCTGATGGAGCACCGCCGCGAGGCTTGTCTGGCGAACTAAAGGTTTTCTTGTGGGCGGGTTTTTTCTTCGCTTCTTCAACCGCCTTTTGGCGCGCTACTTCAGCATTTGCTGCCGCTTTAGCCACAACTGCATCGGCGTCTTGCTTAGCTTTTACTGCCGTATCGGCTTCCACTTTTGCGCTTGTCTGGGCTGCAACTGCGGAGGCTTCTGAAGCTAACTTAGCCTCTGCATCGCTTTTGTCTTGCGCTACTTGTTTAGCAACCATTTCCGCTTTTTCGGCCGCAACCAAGACCGCTTGATCTTCTTCTGCGGCTTTGACGTAAGTGCGCTTTTTGCGCACTTCAACATTCACCGTGCGCTTACCCGCGGCACCAGCTACTTTTAAGGTGCTAGTGGTCTTGCGACGCAAAGTGATTTTTTGCGGTCCGTCGGCTTTGTCGCCTTCGCCACCGTGGGCTTTTTGCAAGTGTGATAAGAGGGTTTTACGCTCTCCTTCAGACACTGCATCAGCCGCTTTACGAGTCTTAAGACCCGCAGCTTCCATTTGGTTCAGCAATCGCTCAACGGGAACACCTACCGTGTCGGCAAGGGTGTTGACAGTTTGTTCTGCCATAATAATATTCTCCTTTCGGTTGGCGATGGTTTATACAAACCAGGGGGCGCGAGCCGTCATAATTAGTTCTGCAGCTTTTTCGTCGGTCAAATCTTCAATGTCTATGATTTCATCAACGGCTTGTTCAGCTAAGTCTTCCATGGTGATAATGCCACGACTGGCTAGCACATAAGCAAGGTGCTTATCCATGCCTTCCATAGTGAGTAAATCTTCTGCCGGTTCGGCGTTGTCGAGCTGTTCTTCCGCAGCAAGGGCTTGGTTAAGCAGCTTGTCTTTAGCGCGGGTGCGTAGCTCTTCTACAATGTCTTCGTCCAAACCGTCAATGGCCAGCATTTCATCAAGCGGCACATAGGCGATTTCTTCAAGGCTTGCAAAGCCTTCTTCCACCAGCATTTCGGCAAATTCTTCGTCGATATCCAAAGCCTCAACAAAGGTCCGCACTACGCCACCCACTTCGTCTTGCTGCTTAGCAGCAGCTTCTTCTTCGGACATAACGTTGATAGTCCAGCCCGTTAATTCAGAAGCAAGGCGTACGTTCTGGCCATTGCGGCCAATGGCCATGGCCAAGTTATCTTCGCTTACTGCCACATCCATAGCATGGCGATCTTCATCCACCACAATAGAACTAACTTCAGCGGGCGCCATCGCGTTAATCACTAACTGAGCCGGGTTATCATCCCACAAGACAATGTCCACACGCTCGTTGTTCAACTCACCAGTCACGGCTTGCACACGTGAACCACGCATACCAACACAAGCACCTATAGGATCGATACGGCCATCGTTAGTCTTAACTGCAATTTTAGCACGAGAACCTGGGTCACGAGCCGCAGCGCGAATTTCAATCACCTCTTCGGCAACCTCTGGCACTTCAATTTTAAATAGCTCGATCAGCATCTGCGGGCTAGTACGGCTTACGAAAAGTTGTGGGCCACGGCTTTCGGTACGCACTTCGTCTAGCAAGGCACGAACACGGTCTCCCATGCGGAAGGTTTCGCGGCCAATCAATTGATCACGTCCCATAAGCGCTTCGGCATTATTACCTAAATCGATGATGACATTATCACGGGTGACTTTTTTAACACTACCGCTAAGGATTTCACCAATACGATTTTGGTACAGTTCAACCACTTTAGCACGTTCTGCTTCGCGAACTTTTTGCACAATCACTTGCTTGGCGGTTTGTGCCGCAATGCGTCCAAAAGGTTCTGTCTTTATTTCTTCTTCAACCACATCATCAAGCTGAAGTTCAGGCTTTGTTGCTTGGGCATCTTCAAGAATCAATTCGGCAGACGGGTTAGTGAAATCTTCATCGGTCACTACCGTCCAGCAACGAATTGTTGTGGCTTCGCCGGTCTTGCGGTCAATAGACACGCGAATGTCACTTTCTTCGTCAATGCTCTTGCGGGTGGCAGAAGCCAAAGCCAATTCAATGGCCTCAAAAATCACCTCTTTGGGCACATCCTTCTCATTGGATACGGCTTCAGCCACCAATAAAATGTCTTTATTCATTTCAAGCTCTCACTTATTCGGGCTTATATAAAACCGGGCTTAAAAGCGCGGTACGATATTGGCTTTTTCTATGCTATCAAAAGGCAGCAAGTATTCTTCATCATCAACCTGAAGAATCACCTCATCACCTTCGATGCCACGCAACAATCCAGTAAAACGGCGCCGACCATCAAACGCCAAACGCAATTTCAGACTTAATTTTTCACCCACGCTGGCTTGATAATGCGCCAAGCTAAACAATGGGCGATCTAATCCAGGCGAAGACACCTCTAAGGTGTATTCACCCACAATCGGGTCCTCTACATCCAACACTGCAGCCACTTGACGGCTAACCTCGGCACATTGCTCAACGCCAATGCCTTTGGCATGATCAATATAAACACGCAGTGTAGTGAAGCGCCCCTGGGACAAGTACTCTATACCCCAAAGCTCACATCCACAGGCCGACACCGCTGGTGCGACCAAAGATTCTATTTGTGCTGCTGCAGCCGCCATAGTGAAACCCTAAAACGCAAAAAGCCCCTAAAAAGGGGCTTTTTGCTGACTATTTTTATTCAGTCTCGTCCTTTGCTGAGCGCTTAAGACGAACCCCTGAATTATCGTTTATGGCTAACGCCAAAGGAAACAGCCAAAGCTATTTCCTGAAAGTGGTAGCGGGGGCAGGATTTGAACCTACGACCTTCGGGTTATGAGCCCGACGAGCTACCATGCTGCTCCACCCCGCATCAAAGAGGGCGTATAATAGGCATTATTCTCTTTGGCGTCAAGCCTTTATATACGATAAATGCATTAAATTACCGACACAGACAGTACCATGAACAACACCCATAATTGCATGGCGCCAAGTCACCAGCTACCGCTGTTAGGCATCGATAACCAAGGCTCAATGGGAGTCACCGCACCACCGGCCTGCAATAATTCCACCGACACGCCATCGGGAGACTTGATAAACGCCATACGCCCATCGCGAGGAGGGCGATTGATGGTCACCCCAGCGCCCATTAAGCGCTGGCACAGGCCGTGAATATCATCCACGTCATAGGCCAGATGGCCCCAACTACGCCCAGTGGACAATACTTCATCGCCATCCCAGTTGTAGGTTAATTCCAACAATGGCGCCTGCGTCTCTTGCGCCAAATCTGCATCCAAAGGCGCAGCCAAGAACACCAAAGTATAACGCCCAGATTCAGATTCCTTGCGCTTCACCTCAACCAAACCAAGCTTGTTGCACCAAAAGTCGAGGGATTTATTTAAATCACTGACGCGAATCATTGTATGGAGATAACGCATTCTGAACCTCTATTAGCAGGGCAATTAGGAGGGGGCATTAAAGCACAGCAGGCACAAAAAAGCCCAGCATTTGCTGGGCTTTTTAATGTTGGTGCCGGCGGCCGGAGTTGAACCGGCACGAGCATAGCTCACCACCCCCTCAAGATGGCGTGTCTACCAATTCCACCACGTCGGCATAACTCATTACTCTGCTACTGGCACATCGCTGTCGGTCGGTACCAAAGCAGAGTCCAACTCGGGTAGAGCTGATTCAACTACTTCGGCCTGCTCGACAAGGGGAATGCCCGCATCAGAAACACTGTTAGCTTGCTGCTTAGCATACATAGCCAATGCAAAGCTGGTGACAAATAAACCAGCAGCTATAACGGCGGTCGTGCGACTCAGGAAGTTACCTGAGCCACTGCTGCCAAATACAGTTTGGGAGGCGCCACCGCCACCAAAAGCAGCGCCCGCATCAGCGCCTTTACCTTGCTGGATCATGATGAAACCAATGAGGGCCACCGCCAACAATACGTGTACAATTAAGATTGCTACTTCCATTAAACTTCTCGCTTCGTCTGATTCTGCTCGCTTTTACTGAGCTGCCTGGCCAATGGCCAAAAATGATTCTGCTTGTAACGACGCGCCGCCAACTAGGCCACCGTCGATGTCTTCTTGAGCAAATAACTCAGCAGCACTAGCGGCAGTTACACTGCCACCATATAAAATCTTAAGCCCTTGGGCCTGAGCCGGCGCCACCTTAGACACATGCTCGCGAATAGCTTGATGCACAGTCTGTGCTTGCTCTGGGCTAGCTGTTAAGCCCGTGCCAATGGCCCAAACAGGCTCATAGGCAATAACTGCATTAGCAAAGCTATCTGCACCTGCCGCTTCAACCACGGCCTGCACTTGAGCTGTAACCACTGCCATGGTTAAGCCTTGCTCTCGCTCTGCTAAAGTTTCGCCAACACACAAAATAGGCGTTAACTGCGCGGCTTGTGTGGCTATATATTTAGCCGCTACTTGGGCATTATCTTCCGCATAAATGGCCCGTCGCTCGGAATGACCCACCAATACGTAGCTAACGCCAAACTCACGCGCCATACTCAGGGACACTTCACCCGTGTAGGCACCTTTGTCGGCAGCACAAATGTTTTGTACACCAATACGGATACTAGTAGCCGCTAGCTCTTGCTGCACTTGTGCCAAGTATGGAAAGGGAGGGAAAACAATCATCTCCACGCCATTCACACAAGCTCGCTTTAAACCTGACAGCAACTGCGTTACGGCACTTTTGCTGGCGTTCATTTTCCAGTTGCCTGCAACTATCATGTCCGCCATTGCCATTACCTTCTGCTATTTTAAATCAAGGGTATTCAATTTAAGCGCGCCATAATACTCAAGTTAGCTTGGCTAAACAAGGCATTCGCCGCCTTTGCCCTGCAATTGAGCAATAAATGTGTTAAATAAGGGCTCTCAATATTTAGCTGATGGCCTGCTTCACATCATGTGCCAGCTCTTGGGCGTACTGGCTAACCAAATCGGCATCCTCGCCTTCCACCATAACTCGCACCACAGGTTCGGTGCCAGAAGGACGCAATAAGACTCGGCCGCGGCCGCCCATGCGCTTCTCAAGAGCATCAACATAGGCATCGATGGTAGGGTATTTCGACAAATCAACTCGACTGTCAAAACGCAAATTAATCAGTGTTTGGGGCATCTTTTGCATTTGACTCTTAAGCTCATGCAGAGTCTTACGGCTCGACTGCATGGCCTGCAATACTTGCAGCGCCGCTACAATACCATCGCCGGTGGTGGTTAAATTACGGCAAATCAAATGCCCTGAGGATTCACCACCCAAGAGCCAGCCTTTCTCTTTAAGCTGCTGCATGACGTAACGATCGCCCACCTTAGCCCGTACAAAGTCGATACCTAAGTCCTTAAGGCCTAACTCCATGCCTAAGTTACTCATTTGCGTACCTACTACACCGCCGTCCAGCAGACCATTGCGCTTTTGATGTGCGGCAATGATGAACATCAACTCATCACCGTCAACTTCTTCACCCGTGTGATCAACCATAATGACTCGGTCACCGTCGCCATCTAACGCAATACCTAAGTCTGCCTCTTGCAAGCGCACTACTTTTCGCAACATGGCGATGGAAGTAGAGCCGCAATCTTGGTTGATGTTCAGACCATCAGGGTCAATACCAATACTGGTAACATCTGCGCCCAGCTCATGCAGTACGCTAGGCGCGATATGGTAGGTTGCACCGTGGGCACAATCTAGCACAATCTTCATACCTTTTAAGTTGGTATGAGGGCCCATAGTACCTTTACAAAATTCGATGTAACGCCCAGCAGCGTCTTCTATACGACGAGCCTTACCAAGCTCTTCTGGCGCCACACAGCGCATAGTTTCCTGCAACTTGTCTTCAATTGCGGCTTCTACAGAATCGGCCAATTTGGTGCCTTGAGCCGAGAAAAACTTAATACCATTGTCTTGGTAACCGTTATGGGAGGCGCTAATAACAATACCGGCTTCAGCATGAAAAGTGCGTGTTAGGTAAGCTACAGCCGGTGTGGGCATGGGGCCGAGTAGCCGCACGTCGACACCCGCAGCAGACAAACCTGCCTGTAAGGCCGATTCAAACATATAGCCAGAAATGCGGGTATCTTTACCAATAAGAATTTTACTGCGGCCCGACTCAGAGAAGACCTTGCCAACCGCCCAGCCTAATTTGAGCATAAAATCAGGAGTAATAGGATACTCACCACAACGGCCTCGAATACCGTCAGTACCAAAATACTTCATGCTGCTCTCCTTAGTTGTGGGTTGTGCACTTCCCTAGCACAAGAGTTTATTAGCTAAGCGTTAGCGCTGCTGACAACCGCATGAGCCATACGTAAAGCATCAACGGTAGGGCCTACATCATGCACTCGCACTATGTGGGCGCCACGCTCAAAGGCCATAACTGCAACTGCTAAACCACCATGCAAGCGCTCGTCAACAGCGCGATTTAATACATTACCAATCATACTCTTGCGTGACATGCCCACCAACAAGGGATAACCCTTATTGGCCAATGTTTGTAATTGCTGCAGTAATTGTAGATTATGCGCGAAGCTTTTACCAAATCCAAACCCTGGATCTAGCAATATTTTTTCTTTAGCCATTCCCGCCTGCTGACACTGTGCAATACGCTCATCAAAAAATCGAGCAACGTCACTTACCACGTTGTTATAGGTAGGATTGTCTTGCATGGTTTTAGGATCGCCCTGCATGTGCATTAAGCACACGGGCAAAGCAGTTTCGGCGGCGGCAGCTAGAGCGCCTTCACGGGCTAAGGCGCGCACGTCATTGATAAGGCCTGCACCCGCTTTTGCCGCCTCTAACATCACCTGTGGGGTACTGGTATCGACGGACACAACCACCTCAAGCGAGGCTTTAATGTTTTCTATAACGGGAATAACCCGGTCCAATTCCTGCTGTACAGAAACTGGGTCGGCACCAGGCCGAGTAGACTCACCGCCAATATCAAGAAAACTAGCACCCTGCGCCACCATGGCCCGGGAGCGGTCCATAGCTGTTTCTAAACACAGAGACTGGCGGGCGAACAAGCTGCCGCCGTCGGAAAAGGAATCGGGTGTGACATTCACCACACCCATAACATGGGGCTGACCTAGGTCGAGCCATTGGCTAGCAAACTGCACCTTAACTAGGCGCTTCGTCCGCACCGGGCACATCGCTGTGATCGGCATCTAAATCAGATTCTGCGATTGTGGCCTGCTCATCCTCAGACTGCTCTGGAGCACTGCCATTGCCATTGTCGTCCGTAGCGTCACCATTGCGCTCTTGCTCATCCCAACCCTCTGGGGCGGTAACTTCTTTACGGGCCAATAGCTCATCCAACTGGCTGGCATCGATGGTTTCGTACTTCATCAAGGCTTCACACATTGACTCTAATATGTCACGGTTTTCATGCAAAATATCACTGGCACGCTGGTAGCAGCTATCAATAATATCTTTCACTTCGCTGTCGATGGCTTGGTTAGTTTCGTCGGAGAAACCTTTAGCACCTTGACCAGGCATACCGGTAAACGGATTTACATCTTCGGCTTCGTAGAGTAACGGTCCCAATTTTTCCGATAGACCCCATTTAGTCACCATATTACGAGCCAACTGGGTAGCACGCTGAATGTCGTTAGAAGCACCCGTGGTAACGCCGTCTTTGCCTAGCGTCATTTCTTCGGCAATACGGCCACCATAAAGGCTGCAAATTTGGCTCAAGATAGACTGACGAGACAAGCTGTAACGGTCTTCTTCTGGTAAAAACATGGTTACGCCTAAGGCGCGGCCACGGGGAATAATAGACACCTTATACACAGGGTCATGGTCTGGCACCATGCGACCCACAATGGCGTGTCCCGATTCATGGTAAGCGGTATTGAGCTTCTCTTTGGGCTGCATCACCATAGATTTACGCTCGGCACCCATCAAGATTTTGTCTTTTGCTTTTTCAAGCTCTTCCATGCCCACGGTGCGTTTATTTAAGCGCGCGGTAAACAAGGCTGCTTCGTTCACCAAGTTAGCTAAGTCGGCACCGGAGAATCCTGGAGTACCACGGGCAATAAGCTTCGACTTTACGTCATCGCCCAAGGGCACTTTCTTCAGGTGCACATTAAGAATTTGTTCACGGCCGCGGATGTCTGGTAACGGCACGTTTACCTGGCGGTCAAAACGGCCAGGGCGCAACAAAGCCTTATCCAGCACGTCTGGACGGTTAGTTGCGGCAATAACAATAATGCCTTCGTTACCTTCAAAGCCATCCATTTCAACCAGCAACTGGTTAAGAGTTTGTTCACGTTCGTCGTTACCGCCGCCCATACCTGCACCACGATGGCGACCTACGGCGTCAATTTCGTCAATGAAAATGATGCAAGGTGCTTGCTTCTTAGCTTGCTCGAACATGTCGCGCACACGTGATGCACCTACACCCACGAACATTTCTACAAAGTCAGAACCAGAAATACTAAAGAAAGGCACTTTAGCTTCACCGGCAATGGCCTTGGCCAATAGGGTTTTACCAGTGCCCGGAGCACCAGACATCAATACGCCGCGGGGAATGTGTCCACCCAAGCGTTGAAATTTTCCAGGATCGCGCAAGAATTCTACCAACTCCTGCACCTCTTCTTTGGCTTCTTCTACGCCAGCCACATCGGCAAAAGTGGTTTTAATTTGATCTTCGCTGATGAGGCGGGCTTTGCTCTTACCAAAAGACATTGGACCGCCTTTGCCGCCAGCGCCGCCTTGCATTTGACGCATGAAGAACATGAACACCACAATGATAATAAGAATAGGAGCACTGGCCACTAATAATTGCATCCAAATACTCTGTTGCTCTGGCTGCTTACCTACGATATCAACTTGATGAGTTAGTAAGTCATCCACTAATTTAGGGTCCGACAGGGCTGGACGCACCACTTCAAAACTCGAACCGTTGCCATAGTGACCAGTAATCATCAGTCCATCAACTTCGACATCTGTGACTTGATCACGCTGTACAGCTTGCACAAAGTCGGAATAACTCACACGATTGGGAGCAGATTCTTGGCTAAAATTGTTAAATACCGTCAGCAGCACTGCTGCGATAATAAGCCATAAAACCAAGTTTTTTGTCATGTTGTTCAAGTGCTAGACTCCTAATCCTCATACGAGGCTGGCGTGGCTTAAGGCATTATTGCCCTTTAAAGCCGGTGGCCAATTGATACACTTCTCGCGAGCGACCGCGTGAAGCATCGGGTTTACGTGACCGTACGCTGGTGAAACTAGTACGGGTATCTTTTAACAAATCGTCAAATCCTTCACCGTGAAACACTTTGGCAATAAAAGTACCACCCGGTTTCAGTACGCTACGAGCCATATCTAAGGCCAATTCAACCAAGTACATAGAACGTGGCTGATCTATAGCGGGGTTACCACTCATATTGGGGGCCATATCAGAAATTACAAGGTCTGCTTTCTGCTCACCTAAGGCTGCAACTATCTGGTCGTAGACCGCTTGTTCGGTAAAATCACCTTGCACAAAAGTCACGTCGGCTATGGAATCCATGGGCAATATATCCGACGCTACTACGATGCCTGTTTCACCCACCAGCTGCATCGCTACTTGAGTCCAGCCGCCTGGGGCCGCACCTAAGTCGACCACCGTCATACCGGGGCGGATGAGGCGATCTTTTTTGCTTATTTCAAGCAGTTTATAACTCGCGCGGGAGCGATAACCGTCCTTTTGCGCCTGTTTAACGTAAGGATCATCAAAATGCTCTTTGAGCCAATTACTACTGGTTTTTGATCTAGCCAAGGGAATCTCTAAAAATAGTTCGCAAAGTCGATGTTAAATCTAGCAGCTTGCAAGGGCAAACACACCAGACATGCGGTATAATGTAGCTCAGTTTAACACAGCATAGCGGCGCTTAGCTGCTAACGCGCCCAGCATTTTATTTTTGGAACCCCATGAAGCTACCTCAATCACAGAAAAAACAACTCCGCTCCATCGGCCACGACCTGCACCCGCTGGTAACAGTAGCTGGTAAAGGGCTGTCGGAAAACGTAATGGCAGAAATTAGCCGCGCATTACACGACCATGAACTGATTAAGGTTAAATTTTCCGTGGGTGATCGCGAGGTTAAAAACAACCTAATAAGCGACATGTGCAAACAAAGCGGCGCCACCTTAATACAGTCTATTGGCAACGTGGCTTTGGTTTACTTGAGCAACCCCGATGCAGACCCTAAGAAATCAAACCTAGAGCGTTAAAGGCTGCGTTTGACCCCCACACAGTGTGTGGGGTTAGTGTATTTACACCAAATGCTGAACTTGAGCAATTTCGTATTCCACCATCCCGCCTGGAGTGGTAACGCGCACTTCGTCGCCTTCACTCTTGCCTATTAAGGCGCGAGCGATGGGCGAACCAATGGAAATTTTACCGGCTTTGATATTGGCTTCATCTTCACCAACAATGCAGTAGACCTTTTCTTCATCGGTATCCAAATTTATGATGCTTACCGTGGTGCCAAAGATCACCGTACCTGTGTGTGCAATTTGACTCACATCAATTACCTGCACCAACGACAGCTTAGCCTCAACCTCTTGAATACGGCCTTCACAAAAGCTTTGCTGCTCGCGGGCGGCATGGTATTCGGCATTTTCTTTTAAGTCACCATGCTCACGAGCCGTGGCAATGTCTTTAATAATACGTGGGCGGGTAACGCTTTTTAATTCCCGCAGTTCTGTGCGCAGCATTTGCTCACCGCGCACTGTCATTGGCACTTTAGTAATGGCCATATCTATTTCTTCCTAAAGGTTCAAAGTGGCGTGCATATCTTGCAACCGGCGCACTTCTTTTTCTTCACCAAATTTCAAGCCTTCCATCACTGCCAAACCACCGGTAAGGGTAGTGGAATAAGCCACTTTATGTTGTAGCGCAGAGCGGCGAATAAGCGACGAATCATTGATCGCCTTACGGCCTTCTGTGGTATTAACGACGAAGGTGATTTCGTCATTTTTTATCTTGTCGACAATATTAGGCCGGCCTTCCATGACCTTATTGACCAGCTCACATTCAAAACCGGCTGCGGTTAAGGTTTTCTGTGTGCCGCTGGTAGCCACCAAGGTAAAGCCAAGCTCAATCAGGCCAGCCGCCAACTTAAGCGCTGCAGGCTTATCAACTTCGCGTACTGACACAAAGGCCTTGCCAGGTACGGGCATAGCCTGGCCCGTGCCCATGTGGGCTTTGGCAAAGGCTTCGGCAAAGCTGTCGCCAATGCCCATAACTTCACCCGTAGACTTCATTTCTGGGCTCAGAATAGGATCCACACCTGGGAACTTATTGAACGGGAAGACGGCTTCTTTAACACTAAAATAACCCGGTATAATTTCTTCGGTAAAACCAATTTCGTCCAGGCTCTTGCCGGCCATGACTTGGGCGCCAATGTCAGCCAAAGACACACCAATACACTTAGACACAAAAGGCACAGTACGCGAGGCCCGTGGATTCACTTCAATGATGTAAATTTCGCCATCCTGCCAAGCTAGCTGAGTATTCATCAAGCCGATGACACCCAACTCAAGGGCCATCAGTTTCACTTGATCGCGCATGGCATCTTGCACATCTTGCGGCAAGTCGTAGGGCGGTAAAGAACAGGCCGAATCGCCGGAATGTATGCCCGCTTGTTCGATGTGCTGCATGATGGCACCAATAACCACTTGCTTACCATCCGACACAGCATCGATATCCACTTCAACGGCATTGCTCAAGAAGCGATCAAGCAACACTGGCGAGTTGTGAGACACCTGCACTGCTTCGCTCATATAACGCTTAAGCTCATCTTCTTTGTGTACAATTTCCATGGCTCGGCCACCCAATACATAGGACGGGCGCACCACCAAGGGGTAACCAATTTTTTCTGCGGCCCGCACGGCTTCTTCGGTGCTACGCACAGTGGCGTTTTCTGGCTGTAACAAACCTAAACGCTGAATCATTTGCTGGAAGCGCTCACGATCTTCGGCGCGGTCGATGGCTTCTGGGCTGGTGCCTAAAATAGGCACGCCGGCATTTTCTAGATCAACCGCTAATTTCAATGGCGTTTGGCCGCCATACTGTACGATTACGCCTTTAGGTTGCTCTATGTGCACAATTTCGAGCACGTCTTCTAAGGTGACCGATTCAAAATACAAACGATCTGAGGTGTCGTAATCTGTGGATACGGTTTCTGGATTACAGTTAACCATAATGGTTTCAAAACCATGCTTACGCATGGTCAAGGCCGCGTGCACACAGCAATAGTCAAATTCGATACCTTGACCTATGCGGTTGGGCCCGCCGCCTAAAATCATGATCTTGTCGCGCTTAGTAGGGCGTGATTCACACTCTTCTTCATAGGTAGAGTACATGTAGGCCGTGTCGGTGGCGAATTCTGCGGCGCAAGTATCCACCCGCTTATAAACAGGCCTAATGCCCAATTTTTGACGATGCTGACGGAAGCCTTTCTCGGTTAAGCCGAGCAGTTTAGCTAAACGAATGTCGGAGAAGCCTTTACGCTTCAAGCCATAGACCATGTCGTAACTCAAATCGGCTAAACCTAAGGTCGCAAGTTTTGCCTCTTCGTTGATCAAATCTTGCATTTGCACCAAGAACCAAGGGTCAATACCGGAATGCTGGTAGATCTCGTCTATGTCCATACCCATGCGCATGGCATCACCAACGTACTGAATACGATCGGCGCGGGGGGTCTTCAATTCAGCAACAATTTTGCCCCGCGGATCTTCTTCGTTAGGGTCCAAAATGGGGTCTAAGCCATGAATGCCCGTTTCTAAACCACGTAAGGCTTTTTGCAAGGACTCTTGGAAAGTGCGACCAATGGCCATGACTTCTCCTACAGATTTCATTTGCGTGGTTAGACGATCATCGGCTTGGGGGAACTTTTCAAAGGTGAAACGAGGGATTTTAGTAACTACATAGTCAATGGCTGGCTCAAATGAGGCCGGTGTAGCACCGCCGGTAATTTCATTTTGTAGCTCATCCAAGGTGTAACCCACGGCCAATTTGGCTGCTATTCTAGCAATGGGGAAACCCGTGGCTTTAGAGGCCAAGGCGGAAGAACGCGATACCCGTGGGTTCATCTCGATAACCACCATGCGGCCATCTTTAGGGTTAACGCCAAACTGCACGTTAGAGCCGCCGGTCTCAACCCCGATCTCACGCAATACCGCCAGCGATGCATTGCGCATAATTTGGTATTCTTTGTCGGTAAGGGTTTGCGCTGGGGCTACGGTAATGGAATCACCCGTGTGCACGCCCATGGCGTCAAAGTTTTCGATGGAGCAAACAATAATGCAGTTGTCGTTGGTGTCACGCACCACTTCCATCTCGTACTCTTTCCAGCCAATCAAAGACTCATCAATAAGCAATTCGGTGGTGGGCGAAAGGTCTAAACCGCGAGTACAGATTTCCTCAAATTCTTCTAGGTTATAAGCAATACCGCCACCTGAACCCCCCATGGTAAACGAGGGGCGAATGATGGCAGGAAAGCCAATGCGCGTTTGCACGTCGAAGGCCTCTTCCATTGAATGAGCAATTTCTGCACGCGGACATTCGAGGCCAATGTTCTTCATGGCTTTGTCAAAACGATTGCGGTCTTCGGCCTTGTCGATGGTATCGGCATCGGCACCAATCATTTCTACGTTGTATTTTTCTAACACGCCCATGCGGTTCAAGTCTAAGGCGCAGTTCAAGGCTGTTTGACCACCCATGGTAGGCAAAATGGCACTGGGACGCTCTTTGGCGATGATTTTTTCAACCGTTTGCCAAAGAATGGGTTCAATGTAGGTGGCATCGGCCATGGCCGGGTCGGTCATGATGGTGGCTGGGTTAGAGTTCACCAAAATAACTCGGTAGCCCTCTTCCCGCAGGGCTTTACAAGCCTGAGCACCCGAATAGTCAAATTCGCAGGCCTGGCCAATGATGATAGGGCCAGCGCCAAGGATTAATATACTTTCGAGGTCGGAACGTTTAGGCATGTCGGTTATCCAATAATCTGTTGCTGGTCATCAAGCTTTGTTGGCTTTCATAATTTCTATAAAACGATCGAACAAAGGCGCTACGTCGTGGGGCCCCGGGCTTGCCTCAGGGTGGCCTTGAAAACTAAAGGCCTGCTTGTCGGTACGTTCAATGCCCTGCAAAGAACCATCAAACAAAGACTTATGTGTGGCTCGCAAGTTGCTAGGCAAATTATCTTCTGCCACCGCAAAGCCATGGTTTTGGCTGGTAATCATCACCACCTTAGAATCTAGGTCTTGCACTGGGTGGTTGGCGCCGTGGTGGCCAAACTTCATTTTTTCGGTCTGCGCTCCAGACGCCAAGGCCAACAATTGATGACCTAGGCAAATGCCAAATACGGGTACGTCTGTGGTAAGAATTTCTTTGATGGCAGCAATGGCGTAATCACATGGCTGCGGATCGCCAGGCCCGTTGGATAAAAATACACCGTCTGGGTTCATAGCCAACACATCTTTGGCAGGGGTTTGGGCAGGCACTACGGTAAGCTCACAGCCACGCTCAACTAACATACGCAAGATATTACGCTTAACACCGTAGTCATAGGCTACAACCTTAAATTCGCCACCAATCTTTTCACGATTACCTTCCACTAAATCCCAGGTAGAGCCGGTCCAATCATAGGCCTCTTTAACCGTAACCTCTTTTGCAAGGTCCATGCCTTTAAGGCCAGGGAAACTTTTAGCAGCAACTAAGGCAGCGGCTTCATCAATGTTATCACCAGCCACAATACAACCGGCTTGAGCGCCTTTCTCTCGTAAAATGCGAGTTAGGCGGCGCGTGTCTATATCAGCAATGGCCACCACATTACGGGCTTTAAGGTATTCATCTAAAGGCTGAGTATTGCGCCAGTTGCTGGCCATCAGTGGCAAGTCGCGGATAACCAAACCAGCAGCCCAAATGTTGGCTGACTCTTCGTCTTCTGGGTTAGTTCCGGTATTACCGATGTGCGGGTAGGTGAAGGTAACAATTTGACGGGCGTAAGAGGGATCCGTGAGGATTTCTTGATAACCTGTCATGGAGGTATTGAACACCACCTCGCCAATGCTTTGGCCTGTGGCGCCAATAGCAACCCCTCTAAAAATGCTGCCGTCTTCTAAAGCCAGAATGGCGGGAGTAGTCAATGGGGGCCTCCTCAGGTGTAGTGCGTGCTATGTGCAAATGTCTCTTACAGGGGTTAAAAAGCGTGGCCGTTAGTCGCAAAAAAGCGAGGTGTGTAAGACACACCCCGCTTTCTTTAAATACCATGACCGGCAGCTGAATTATCGCGCCTGTGAACTGGCAGAATTATAGCAAGCTATAGCGTCACTTGTCTAGCTTTGAAAAGCCCTAACAAGAACATCAAAGCGGCAATCAAATGGCTTTTTATGCTATTTCAAGCTCAGCACATCCTGCATATCGTAGAGGCCATTTGCTTGGCCCACTAACCATGCGCAAGCACGCACCCCGCCCTTGGCAAAGGTCATACGACTGCTAGCTTTGTGGGTAATTTCAATACGCTCGCCTTCACTGGCAAAAAGCACCGTGTGATCGCCCACCACATCACCCGCACGAATGGTTTCAAAACCAATCTCGGTAGCACTACGAGGGCCGGTAATACCTTGCCGACCATACACAGCGCACTCTTCTAAATTACGCCCCATGGCGTTGGCCACTACCTCGCCTAAACGTAGAGCCGTGCCCGAGGGTGCGTCTACCTTATGCCGATGATGGGTTTCAATAATTTCTACGTCATAGCCGTCTTGCAGCACACTGGCGGCACGATGGAGAATATCCAGCAACAAATTAATGCCCACACTCATGTTGGGTGCGAAAACCACAGGGGTCTGCTCGGCAAGCTGCGCCATAGTTTGTTTTTGTGCGTTACTCAAACCGGTGGTACCGATGACCATAGCCTTGTTGAGCTGAACGCATAAGGCTAAGTTCGACAGGCTAAGCTCTGGATTAGTGAAATCGATGAGCACGTCAAAATCATTGGTCGTGTCGGCGAGGCTGGTGTTTAACACCACACCCAATTTACCCACTCCAGCAAGCTCACCGGCATCGGCACCCGCCAAACTACTGCGTGGCGACACGATTGCAGCACCCAGGCTCACGCCTGGGGCTTGCTGTACAGCTTCGATGAGCACCTTACCCATGCGCCCAGCGGCACCCATCACTGCTATTCGTGTCATACATCACCCCATGGATTGTCACGCTTCGCTCGCAATGACAGCGCTTGTTTAGATATCTTCAAAAAAGCTCTTCACACCCTCAAACCAAGAGGATTTTTTGGGTGAATGCTTGCCCTTGCTGGCTTCCATGGTGTCGTGGAACTGGCGCAGCAAATCTTTTTGCTCTTTGTTCAAATGCACTGGCGTTTCTATCGCCACACGGCACATAAGATCACCCTGACCACCACCGCGTACCTGTGTTACACCCTTGCCACGCAAGCGGAACATTTTACCGCTCTGAGCGCCTTCCGGTATTTTGAGCTTAACACGGCCATCTAATGTGGGAACTTCTATTTCGCCACCTAAAGCCGCATCAGTGAAACTGATGGGTACTTCACAATAGAGGTTTTTACCATCGCGGGTAAAGATTCGATGTTCGCGCACCGACACTTGCACATACAGGTCACCACTAGGACCACCATTAACACCCGCTTCACCTTCGCCAGTTAAGCGAATGCGATCTCCGGTATCAACGCCCGAAGGAATCTTAACCGAAAGGGTTTTGTATTCTTGTACTCGGCCTTCTCCATGACAGGAGTTACACGGGCTGCTAATAACTTTGCCGTTGCCGTGACAAGTTGGGCAAGTTTGTTGCACCGAGAAAAAACCCTGTTGCATGCGCACTTGGCCTTGGCCATGGCAGGTATTACACGTTTTACTGCTGGTGCCAGGCTTTGCGCCTGAACCATCACAAGTGTCACATTCTACTTGCGTAGGAATGCGAATTTCTTTAGTAGTGCCTCGCACCGCTTGCTCTAGATTCAGCTCCATGGTGTAACGCAAGTCGGAACCACGCTGCACATTGGAACGACCGCCGCCAGCACCGCCAAAAATATCACCAAACATGTCGCCAAACACATCACCAAAACCGGCGCCACCACCTGCACCACCACGGACGTTGGGGTCTACACCGGCATGGCCGTACTGGTCATACGCTGCCTTCTTTTGCTCGTCGGACAAGATCTCGTAAGCTTCGTTAACTTCCTTAAAGCTTTCTTCCGCAGCTTTGTCATCTGGATTACGATCCGGATGAAACTTCATCGCCATACGGCGAAAAGCTTTTTTAATTTCCTTCTTGTCAGACCCTTTAGCAACACCAAGGACTTCGTAAAAATCACGTTTAGACATAGTTATTCCACTGTGCTTCTTCTCAGAGGCAGATACAAGAACGCGGGGCCCATGCCCCGCGTTAGCCCCGCGTTGTATTAATGCGCCTTATAATAGGCGCTTACAGGCATGTGCGCGCTTATTTCTTGTCGTCGTCTTTTACTTCTTCAAACTCAGCATCTACGACATCATCTGCGTCAGCAGCACCAGTGGCTTCTTCACCACCTTGGGCGGCGGCATCTTCAGCATACATCTTCTGGGCAATGGCGCCAGAGGCTTCGGTTAGCGTAGCAGTTGCGGCTTCAATGGCTTCTTTGTCGTCGCCTTTAAGGGCTTCTTCAACGCCTTCGATAGCTGTTGTTACAGCGGCCTTTTCTTCATCTGTCGCCTTATCACCGGCTTCTTCAATCATCTTCTTAGAGGAGTGAACCATACCGTCGGCAGTGTTGCGAGCTTGAACCATTTCTTCAAACTTCTGGTCTTCTGCAGCATTCGCTTCAGCGTCTTGCACCATTTGTTCAATTTCTTCTTCACTCAAACCAGAAGAAGCCTTGATGATAATCGACTGCTCTTTACCTGTGCCCTTGTCTTTGGCAGACACATGCAAGATACCGTTGGCATCAATGTCGAAGCTAACTTCAATTTGTGGCATGCCCCGTGGAGCCGGCGGGATGTCTGCCAGGTCAAAACGACCCAAAGATTTATTCTGTGTGGCTTGCTTACGCTCGCCCTGACACACATGAATGGTTACAGCAGCCTGGTTATCATCGGCGGTAGAGAACACTTGCGCCTTCTTGGTAGGAATCGTGGTGTTCCTATCAATAACCGAAGTCATAACGCCACCCATGGTTTCAATACCTAGGGTTAAGGGTGTTACGTCGAGCAACAATACGTCGGTAACATCGCCGGCTAATACGCCGCCCTGAATGGCCGCACCCATAGCAACGGCTTCATCTGGGTTAACGTCTTTACGCGGCTCTTTGCCAAAGAAGTTGGTAACTTCAGACTGCACCAAAGGCATGCGGCTTTGACCACCTACCATGATCACTTCGTCGATTTCACTGGCGTCCAAATCGGCATCTTTTAGCGCTTGTGCACATGGCTTTAAAGTACTTGCAACTAAACCTTCAACCAAAGATTCCAACTTGGCGCGGGAGATCTTAACGTTTAAGTGCTTAGGGCCAGAGGCATCGGCAGTAATGTAAGGCAAGTTAACATCCGTTTGGATGGCGCTAGACAACTCAACCTTGGCCTTTTCTGCAGCTTCTTTTAAGCGCTGCAGAGCCAACGGGTCATTGTGTAAATCAATGCCGGTGTCTTTCTTAAATTCAGCTGCTAAAAATTCGATTAAACGTAGGTCAAAATCTTCACCGCCTAGGAATGTGTCGCCGTTTGTAGCCAACACTTCAAATTGAGTCTCGCCATCAACATCGGCAATTTCGATGATAGAGATATCGAAAGTACCACCGCCCAAGTCGTACACAGCAATAGTAGAATCGCCACGCTTCTTGTCCAGGCCGTAAGCCAAGGCCGCAGCGGTAGGCTCGTTGATAATACGCTTAACATCTAGACCAGCAATGCGGCCAGCATCTTTAGTGGCTTGACGTTGCGAGTCATTAAAGTAAGCCGGTACGGTAATAACCGCTTCGGTAACACTTTCGCCTAAGTAATCTTCGGCAGTCTTCTTCATCTTCTTCAAAATTTCAGCAGCAATCTGAGGTGGCGCTTTGCTGTCGCCGTCAACGTTAACCCAAGCATCGCCATTGTCGGCTGCTTCGATTTTGTAAGGCACCATTTTGATGTCTTTTTGCACAACGTCGTCTTTAAACTTGCGGCCAATCAAACGCTTGATAGCAAACAAAGTGTTGATTGGGTTAGTAACCGCTTGACGCTTGGCAGACTGGCCCACCAAAATTTCACCGTCATCGGCAAAAGCGATGATGGATGGTGTGGTGCGATCGCCTTCGGCGTTCTCGATTACTTTGGCGCTGCCGCCTTCCAATACTGATACGCATGAGTTGGTGGTGCCCAAGTCAATACCGATGATTTTTCCCATCATAAACTCCAATACTTAATGTCCCCGCGGGACTTTGATTCAATTCTGTTCAAGCAGTGTTAGTGGCCTTAGGCCCTGCTATTACTTACTAGGCCTTAGGCTTGTCACTGTTTGCTTGTGTACTTATGTAAGGCCGTTTGGCTAAATTACAAGTTAAAAGCCCTATTTTTTCTAGGCTTTTGACACCACCACCATGGCCGGACGAATTAGACGTCCATTTAAGGTATAGCCCTTCTGAAATACTTCCATTACCGTATTCGGCTCAAGCTCTGGATTAGGTATCGCAGTCATGGCTTCGTGCAATTCTGGGTTAAAGGGTTCGCCATGGGGGTCAAGCTGCTCAAGATTGAATTTCTTCAAGCCGTCCAGGAGCATTTTTTGGCTCATTTCTACGCCTTCAAGCAAGCTGTCTAAACTGGCACTTTCTGTTTTACCGGCGGCAATAGCACGACTCAGGTTATCCAGCAAAGCAACCACTTCGGTCATCAGCTTTTCTTGCCCAAATTTATGCGCTTTGGCCACATCCTGCTCGCTACGGCGGCGCGTATTTTGCACTTCAGCTTGAGCCCGTAACACGTCGGATTGCTGCTCTTCCACCTTAGCTAAAGCAACTTCAAGCTCGGCCTGAACCGACTCTAGCGTAACCTCTTGCAAGGCCTCTTCCGCTGGGGCTTCGGTTTCATTCACTACTGAATTGGCGTCTGATTCAACCTCATCAGGCTGTTCTTGCTCACTCATTTACTTCTCCATTACTTTACTTACGCTATCCAATAAAGAGCAGCCCTTTAGTTGGTAAACGTGACTGCCAATCTATATGGGGCCAACCCCGCATGATTCAAGCAAAAATCAGTTAGTTTTTAGAGGAAACGATAAACTTTTTTCCAGGCCACCGAAAGTACTGGACATAATCACACTACTGGCTATAATCACAGTAGAATAATTTCGAGGAACCGCCCATGTTGCAACAACTCATTGTTCATCATTACGCACTAGTCGACTTTTTACATTTAGATTTTAGCCGCAACATGACGGCCATCAGCGGCGAGACCGGAGCCGGCAAATCTATATTACTTGGAGCGTTAGGGCTCACCCTAGGCGACAGAGCCGAATCGGGCTGCGTACGCCAAGGCGCAGAAAGAGCAGACATTCACGCGGTATTCGATCTCACTCAGCTACCTCAAGTCAAAGATTACCTGTGCGCCAAACACCTAGTCGCGGCCGAAGACCCAGACACCTGTATTTTGCGACGCATGGTTAATCAAGATGGCCGCTCCCGGGGCTACATTAATGGCAAGCCAGTTAACATTGCGGCCCTAAAAGAGCTCGGCAAACAACTCATTAACGTGCATGGCCAACATGAACACCAGCATTTGCTAGGCCGAGACAGCCATCAAACTTTATTAGATGCATTTGGTCGTTATCCCAAGCAACAAGAAGCCGTATTAAACATAAGCCAACAATGGCAAGAGCTGGAGCGCCAAAGCAAAGCCTTAACCGATGGCCGCGAACTACCTGAAGCCGAGCAACAACTGTTGCAGTATCAGGTGGACGAACTGCTGCAGCTCAACCTAGGTGAAGACGAGCTATTAAGCTTAGAGCAAGAGCACAAGCAACGCGCTAATGCCGACCACCTACTGCAAGCTGTGCGCAACGTTTTGCCCGACAACCCATTGGGCGAAGACCCTAAAGCCTGCATTGAGCGCTGGCACCAACAACTACAGGAATTTAGCCAACACAGCCCGCACCTGCGCGCCGCCAGCGAAATGCTCGCCAACGCCGCCATTCAATTAGAAGAAAGCCAGTACGAGCTGCAGAATTTTTTACAAAATTTTGATCAAGATCCCAACCGCTTACAAACCATTGAGCTGCGCCTCGATCAAATCTATTGCATGGCTCGTAAGCACAAAATTCAAGCCGCAGACCTTAGTGAGCACCTGGCACTGTTACAAAATATGTTACAGCAAAGCCAAGCTCAAGAAGAACAACTAGAAGCTATTCGTAGCCAACAGTCCGCCCTAATACAGGATTATGACACTGCTGCGAAGGCCCTAACCCAAGTACGCCAAAAGGCCGCCAAACAACTAGAAAAAGCGGTGGGCCAACAGCTTAAACAACTGGCCATGCCCCACTGCCATTTAGAATTAAACATTCAACAACGCACAGATACACGCTTGCAACCCCAAGGCCGTGATGACGTGGAAATTTTGATTTGCACCAACCCAGGCCAAAGTGCCAAGCCGCTTGCCAAAATTGCCTCAGGCGGCGAATTGTCACGCATCAGCTTGGCCATCCAGGTGGTAATCGCCAGCACTAGCATCACCCCAAGCCTCATCTTTGATGAAGTGGATGTGGGCATTGGTGGCGCCACGGCAGAAATAGTAGGACGTTTATTGTCACAATTAGGCCAAGAGTGCCAGCTGTTATGCATTACCCACTTGCCTCAAGTAGCCAGCCAAGCTCAACATCATCTGCAAGTGAGTAAATCTAGCCAAGGCAAATCAACTCAAACTCAGGTTTCAGCCCTAGACGAGGGTCAAAGAATACAAGAAATAGCGCGCATGCTGGGCGGCGTAAAGCTTACCCAACAAACACTGGCCCATGCCAAGGAAATGCTCGGCACAGGTGCCCAGCTGCACTAACAACATGAGTATGTTAGTCCTTACTTACACCGTACAAGTATACAGTGCGGCTAGTGAGTTCATAGCCTAACTCGGCGGCTATTTCTTCTAAGCGCTGGTTAAGAACAGGGTCGCTAAACTCTTTAATTTTGCCCGACTTAATACAGACAATGTGGTCATGACTGGCTTCCGTAGCTAGCTCAAACACCGAGTTACCACCTTCAAAATGGTGGCGTACAACCAAGCCCGCAGTTTCAAACTGGGTGAGCACTCGATACACAGTGGCAAGGCCAACATCTTCATCCTGCTCCATAAGCAGTTTATAAATGTCTTCGGCACTCCAATGATCACCTTCCGTAGCTTGCTCTAGTATTTGATATATTTTCACTCGCGGCAGGGTGACTTTTAACCCTGCTTTACGCAATTCTTGGCTTTCTGATGCCATAGTATTAGCTACACTCTTTAGACTATTGGGGGATTCAGGTATGATTCCGGCTTACCCATTCAACTCACAGACCTGACAAATGAAACGCTATCTTATCACGTCTCTTTTTATCGCGCTCCTTAGTGGTTGTTCCAGCATGGACAACATTGGCTTTCCTGGTGTGCACAAAATTGACATTCAACAAGGCAACCTCATCACCGACGAGATGGTAGAACTATTGCGCCCTGGATTAACCCAAAATCAAGTACAGTACGTTATGGGCACACCCCTAGTGGTCGATACCTTTAACCCTAATCATTGGGATTATGTGTACCAATATCGTCACGGTGATGGCCGCATCGAAGAACGCAAACTCAGGGTGGTGTTTAAACTAGGTCGTGTTACGGCCATTGAGCAATAGCAGCTACTGCTACTTAGCTTTAGCAGCGGCTTTGGCAGCACGATTGGCTCTTGCCACCTTAGGGTCAATCGTCAAAGGGCGGTATATTTCCACCCGCTGACCCTGCTTAATCTCTTCTGCCTGTGGGTTTTTTACGGCTTTGCCAAAAATACCCATAGGCGTGCCTTCCAACTGCAAACCTTCAAAGTAGCTAACAATGCCCGACATGACCGCGGCATCAAAAACCGTGGTGCCCAGTGGAACCTGCAGCGCAATAATTTTTTGTTCATCGGCCAAGGCGTAAGCCACCTCTACATCAATCATCTTCGTCTCGCTTATAAATAATGTCGGCACGCTGACAAAAAGCGCTTACCATATTGGCGGCTATAGGACTAAACAAACCACTCAAAGCCTTACCTTTTAACCCCGTTACACCAAACTCGAGGACCATTTCAACTTTACAGGCGTCTTGCCTCAAGGCAGTAAAAACCCAAGACCCCCGCATATAGTCAAACGGGCCATCTTCTAATTCTAGCTCGATCGAAGCATCATCTTCGAGCTTGTTACGAGTTACAAACTGATAGCTTAAGCCCGCTTTGCTCAAATACAAACGCGCCACCATGTGGTTCGCAGAAGCTTCAATGAGATCAACCTTTACACAACCATCAAGGAACTCTGGATAGCGTTTAACATCATTAACGAGGGCATACATTTGCGCTGCCGAATGCATCACCAAGGCAGATCGATTTATGGAAGCCACAGATTTTACTCTTGGAAAAAGGTCTATACTAAGACGTAATCAGGTGCTGATAAAGCAATATTAACGAAATTTGGTAATTGTCACTGCAGCACTATAGCAGTTAATGTAGAATGCGCCCCATGGCAAAGAAATCAAACAAACCTAAAAGTTCCAGCGGCACCATCGCCCTTAATAAACGCGCTAAGTTCGAATATCATTTGGATCAGCGCATAGAAGCAGGGTTGGTCCTCACCGGCTGGGAAATGAAGAGCATAAGGGATGGCCGCGCCAACCTGACAGACTCCTATGTGGTTATGAAAGGCGGCGAAGCCTTCTTAGTGGGCGCCCATATTTCGCCCTTATTGATGGCCAGCACCCATGTGGTGGCAGAGCCTCGGCGTGAACGCAAGCTATTGCTCAATAAGAAAGAAATATCGCGCCTATTTGCTGCATCTTCTCAGACCGGACATACCATCGTTGCAACCGCCCTTTACTGGAAGGGCCATCGCGTCAAGTGTGAAATTGCCCTAGCTAAAGGCAAGCAGCTGCACGACAAGCGCGCCACAGAAAAAGAGCGCGATTGGAGCAAGCAAAAGCACCGTATTTTAATGAAGGCTTAAGCGTCTAAGCTTGCAATTCAACGATTTAACCCACATTAATGGATTATTGCTGATATAATTAGCTTTACTACGGGGGTGACTGGATTCGACGTTGGTTACAAACCCTGCGGTGCATGTCGAGAATGTAAGGTTTCTCGTAAATCCCACCTTGCAAAAGTTATAGTCGCAAACGACGAAAACTACGCACTAGCGGCCTAAATCCCGCTTACACTGATCACCGGATGCCTGTAAACGGTTGTGAAGTGGCTCGCAGAACAGGATCGTGTGGACTCCTCGCTCGTGGAGAAAACCCTAAAACTAATCGAGATCGCCTTATGCTCCCTGACACTTGGGCCGCGGTAGGTTAAAACAATAAAGTGATCTAAACATGTAGAGCCAATGGCAGAGGACTGGCGGACGGGGGTTCGACTCCCCCCATCTCCACCACACACGAGTTTCAAGCGTTCTTATTGAGACTCAAAATTAGCCTCGTTACCCTGAATTATAAGGGTATCGGGGCTTTTTTATGTCTGTAGCATTCTCATAGACTCTTATTCGTAGTTGTAGAAGCTCACTGCTATGGGTACACTCTTGGGTACACACTCACCGTGTACCTAGAGCATGTGTACCCAAAAAGGTGTAATTATGCCCAAACTAGCAGCTACATTAACTGACATCCAGATAAGACACGCCAAGCCTAAAGATAAGGAATATTCACTATCACACGGGCAAGGTTTATCATTACGTGTCCGCACTAGTGGTACAAAAGAATGGGTTTTAAGATATAAGCGACCCTTCACTGGAGTTCGCACTGCCATTAAGCTGGGCAACTATCCCAACCTCTCAATCAAAGACGTTCAAGGTGAGCATACAAATTGCCTTAACCTACTCGCTAAGGATATTGACCCCTTAGAGGCTCGGACATCAAAAAGTCGTGAAGAACAGGCCATTAAAACCAACACGCTGGGATTAGTGGCCGCTAAGTGGTTTGAAGTAAAGAAGACCAAGATCACAGAAGACTTCGCAAAAGATGTTTGGCGCTCTCTTGATTCGCACATATTCCCAAGGCTCGGCAGCCGCCCCATAAGCCAGATTGATGCCCCCACTGTTATTGAAGTGATCAACCCCGTAGCAGCCCGAGGCAACTTAGAGACTGTAAAACGCTTATGCCAGCGACTTAACGAGATAATGACCTTTGCTGTTAACTCGGGAATTATTCACCACAACCCGCTATCCGGCATTAGAGAAGGGTTCGCTAACCCTATAAAGAAGCACAACCCCACGCTAAAGCCTGACCAACTGCCTTTGCTGATGTCGAAGCTCAACTATGCAAGCATTAACCTAACAACCCGGGTAATGATTGAGTGGCAACTACACACGATGGCGCGCCCTATGGAGTCGGCGGGCACACGGTGGGAAGAAATAAACTTTGATGATAGTACGTGGACAATTCCACCAGAGCGCATGAAAAAGAAAAGAGAGCATATTGTTCCATTATCACCACAAACACTAGCACTGCTAGAAGTGATGCGGCCTATTAGCGGCCACAGAGAGTATGTATTCACTAGCCAGCGAGACCCATTACGCCATGCCAACCAAGGATCACCCAACGTGGCCCTAAAGCGTATGGGCTTTAAAGACATGCTCACTGCCCACGGTATGCGAGCTCTAGCAAGCACAACACTTAATGAAGAAGCCTTTGACCATGACATTATTGAAATGGCCCTTGCTCACATAGACCCTAACGAAACCCGCAGAAGCTACAACCACGCCAAATACTTACCAAGGCGCAGGATAATGATGGACTGGTGGAGCAATCGAATAGAAGAAGCCGCAACAGGCAGCATGAGCATGGCAGCAAGTACACGCGGTTTACGGGCCTTTAACTAACCAGTTTTACCGTGTCTAGGCTGATCCCCAAAAAAGCGGCATACCTACCCGCTCTGGCATAGTATATTTATTTGTAGGTCGCAGAGGTGCTAGATGACGAGGAAAGTATCCAACCGCAAAGTAGGGCCAAAAAACAAAGAATTTCCTGATGGAAAACACCACAGCTTACTTCAAAAAGTTACCTATTCTTATTCATCCGACACACCTTTTAGCAAGGATGAGTGGGCAAGAAAGGAGAAAGAATTTAGGAGTGCGGACTCTTGGACCATAACACCGCTACTTGAGAGATATAAGCACCTTGCTATAACTTACTTAGAAAATAGTCCTCACGACCACACAAAATTCAAAAACTGGGAGTGGAGCTTTATGACTTCCAAAGAATCTAAAGTAGCCGCTGAATTTGATGGAGGGTTTGAGGCGGCTTTTCAGATGCTATTTGGCATCTACCTTATTAAAAAGGAGCTAGATGGTGGGGATATGGAAAAGGCAGTTGTACACTCACTGCGCCTAGTTGATAGTGCGAGGGCTATTGTAGCGGCGGAGTTAGAGCCTCTTTACCACGCGGGCAAGACCAAAACCGAAGCAGCAAATAATGACAAGAGCCAAGAATGTAACGATAACAAGGAAAAGGCCAGGCCAGTATTCCAAGGTTACCTCGATAAAGGCCAAACCAGAACCAACGCAGGAAAATTGACATCCACATATTTGATGGAAGAACACGGAATTAGCAGAGCGCACGTCACGATTCGCAGTTGGTTTAGTTCTCCTAAAATCAAAATAATGTCTGAATCCTAAAAATAAGCTGATGGGACTATCGTGCCATCAGTTTAAGGCAATCCATTATTGACACCTCAAGCCGTCACAAGACGTGCTGAAACTTAGAGGAATATATGATGATTGTATTTGATAGCCCATACCAAACCCGTCAACAAGTCGAGAAGCTATTCCAAGTTTCACGCCCCACTTTATATCGCTGGATGAAAGAAGGAAGCTTCCCACAAAATGTAAAATTGGGACCCAATATGGTGAGGTGGAGAACTTCAGACATTGAAGCATGGATCGCAGAAAGAGAGGCCGCATAAATGAAAAATGCCACCTCAAACCGAAGCAGCACCATTCACCTAGACAGTGAACATTCTACACCAATCTCAGTCATTCAAAAGAAGCATAACATTTTGGTTGATCGGGTTAGAAAACAAGCACCTAACAGCCAAAGCCAAGCCTTTCTTGCCCATTACTTTCTGATAGGTAACAACCGAATTAAGGCTATGAATATGGTGGACAGCATAAGGCCTAGGCGAAATGCTCAACCTATGAATTGGGTGGTTGCCGCATGAAACTTTTACCTAACCCATTTCCGCTTAATGAATGCGCACAAGAAGCTAATTCTTGCCTCGCGCGCATCCAAGACCTTTTATTAACCTTAACTAGCGACGAGCAGTACTTAGAGCTTGATACGGAGAGTATTGGCCAAGTGCTTATTTTAATGATTAACCATTTGGATGAATTACGCTCACATCAAAATGACTACAACTCGGCGGTTGAAGGCTTACTACTAGACTTTAAAGAAACCACACAGGACTACCTTCGTTTTCTAGCAAGGGTAACTTATGAATAATATTGATTTCTTAGATACTCAAGATAACTTTAACCAAACCATGTGCCAAGCTCAGGCCGTGATGGTAGCCCTCAGTGGCGATGATCAATTTAGGTATATGAAAACCGACCACGTGGCCAGCTTACTATTGCTTACACTCCAACACCTTGAACAGCTTAATACCTCGTATAAGGATCTTCTAGTGGCTGTAAAACATGGGGGCGAGTAATGGGCTCAATGATAGTGGAGATGGACGCGAGAATGGCCGCGTATGAAGACTTTGAAGTTGGGGCTAACGCTAATCCATACCCAAATCAATCAGCGGCATGGCTCTTCTATGAAGACGAATACCACACTTTAACCAACAATAACTTAGAAGGGGTTCTAAATGGCCCGAACTAGGCATAAACAAAAAGCCAGTTATGCAGGAATACTGCGAGTGGTGATGGAGTGTCCTGACTATATCGGACTCAGTGGTAGTGCAATCCGATTACTTAACGAAATGGCGTACCAGTTCAAAGGGTACAACAACGGTGATTTATGCCCTGCGTGGACTCTCATGAAGGAGAGAGGATTTTGCTCAAAAGCCACACTGGCAAGATCCATACAAGAATTGGTGGCAGCAGAGATGATAACTCTGACCAGACAAGGGCATTTCATTAGAAACAAAGCCAGCTTGTACGCTTTAACATGGCTAAAAATTGATGAATGTGGAGGGAAATACCTTGATGTGCCACCCACAAAAACACCATCAAGAAACTTCCCAATTGAACGGCAGCAAGGGTGGACAAGAAAATCAGGTCAACCAGTACAGAAACTGTACCGTAAGGGTACGAAAACTGTACCCAAAATGCTGTTAAAGGCAGTTAACTAGTACAGAAACCGTACCCTATTAGGCTCTTTTTGCTATGTCCATGGGTACAGAAACTGTACATCTATATATTAATAGCCATACCTATAGGTTCATTTAGGCCGTGGTATACAGTAAGTGAGGTTTTATATGAGCACGATCAAAGCCAAGCATATAGTAGCAGCCAAGCAAAGCGACCCTATTATGAAGCTGGTCAAACAAATAGGTGCAGAAGATATTGCCACCGATGTAATCAACGCAATCATGAGTCCCCTGATGAACCTAATTACTACTCAAGGTGAGGACACAGAAAGTGCGTTTAATAAAGCAACCACCCTCATAACCGCGTCCGACCCAAAGAATCAGCTTGAACTCATGCTAGCTACACAATTGGCCATGACTCACATTACCTTAGGCAAAAGCGCACAACTATTAGATCGTAATTGTAGTGAGGTTAAAGCTATAAACAGCCTGGGCAACCTGTACACCAAGTTATCGAGGTTAGGCATCGATCAGATCAACACGCTTGAGCGTATGAAAGGCAAAGGTCAGCAAAAGATTATTGTTGAGAAGGTGAACATTGAAGCTGGTGGTCGGGCTGCTATTGGTGTTTATGAGGGGGTGGGGGAAAATGCTAAAAAAGGACTATAAAGCCCATGTAACGACCAATCGGTTTGACCTAAACACCCTGCCCGTTTGCGGGGCTAAAACACGCTCAGGTAGCCTGTGTAAGCATAAAGGCAACCTTCATAATGGTCGATGTAAGCGCCACGGCGGGGCCTCTACAGGGCCAACGAACCAGGCCTTTGGAAAAAGTCACCACCGTTATGTTCATGGTCTGAAAACTAAAGAAGTAATCGCAATGCGTAAGCTGGTAACAGACATGCGCCAGGCTCTTATTAAACCAGACTTATCTAAAAGTCTTTTTCATGACGGAGTATAGTGATGGCACATAGTACGAAATGGCAGGCTATAAAAGCATCATCCTGCGACTAGAAGCTATTCTAAAAATGGTTTAATACACTTAAGGCATGCACCTCTTTCAGTCAAGTTTTCACCACACATAGAGCAATTGCCATACTTTTTTGAGGTATTGTCATTTCGCACCTCTTTCCTAGCAGCCTCTAACAATCCTTCCTCACTCAGCACGAATTCAATTGCGTCCGAGGCTTCAGCCACCGAGCAACTAAAGACTTCTCCAATCGGCGCAAGCTTGTCTAGATGATCTGCTAGGACTTCATGCGATCTTAATTCAACATACGCCGCATCCTCCGTGTAAAAAGTGGTATTTAATTGCCACATAGCAAGTGGCTGCTGGTAATGTCGATACAATTGTATCTTCTTTTCAAGGCTGTTGATTTGCCTAGTAACTGACGTATTCCCGCCGCTACGTAGTCTTTTCATATGCGCTAAATGTGTCTTAGCAAGTGTTGCATCTTTTTCTAGGGGTAAGGCATTTCCACCCTCACAACAATGACCATGCTCTGGAAAATTTTTGTCTCCCATAACTATGCGACGTGCAGCACATATCTGACAAGTAGCCTTAAGCCCTAGCCACTTATCGTTAACATCCATAAGCCGAGCGTCAGGGTTGTTGATGGTCATGCCGACCTTCACACGCTGCGCTTTTGTATTTTCTAAAATGTATACAGCACCTAAGAGATGCTGGTGGGAATATGTGGTCATTCGAAATATACCTAAAGCCCAAATTGCAGCTGCGTGCTATGCGTTCAAAGATGCTGCCACATGACCTACATAGCTGGTTTTAGAATCAAGCGGCATTGGATTACTAAACACATATAAGTAGCACCTACTAAACATGTCTTGTGCCTTTTAATCTATCTCTATGTTTTGAAAGAAATGGTTTCATCTCTTCTTCCACAGTTATTTTTCCTTCAGTATCTATATTCAAATTCTCCATTTCATGACTAATTTTGTTGCTGATGATAATACTGCCATTATCAGCAAAACTTATTAAGTGTTTATCAAACAAAGCATCATAAAGAGGCGAAAGAAGAATACCGTTATTTACATCAAGCCTTTCTTCTTCTGTGGACTCACTCCATGGAACAATGTGACTTGCTACCAATATGCTAACTATAGATGTTTTAGTAACCGCACACTTGTTATCAAACCTATCTATAAGCTGATTTCTGAAATAACCTTGACCCACCCGAGAAGTGACTAGTCCTTTTCGTTCAGTTATAGTTGGTTTGGTATAACTTGTTTTTCTTTTTGGCGACACAATCCCTTTTTTAGTTATTGTTGCCCCACTTGTCATCCCTGCTTTTTCTGGTTTCCATAAATATATATCTATTAGTTCTTCATTTTCCGTAAAGTCGTCATAATCAATATTCTGAAAGACCATATGAACTGGTTTTTCTGTATTGGGATCATATTCTAGGTATGTAACTCTACCGCAATATACAAATGGTTGAGTTTGCCCTTTTATTTTCTGATTAATCCGCACGAACAAATATATCTGTAACTCTCTATTTACTAAACTACGTATTTTTGGACTGTCGATGTGCTGTGTTGTTTGGGAATCCCAGTGAAAGTACTCACCTTCAAAATAATCATTAAAATGAAATCTATCTTCTTTTCCCTCTTTTTCTAAGTCCACAAATAAAAAGTATGAGTCAGAGTTTTGGCAACTAAATACACCCTCACGAACCGTCAGAAGTCCATCTTCACCCAGAAGTGCCGCCAATGCTCTTTTACTATATTTACTCCCAAGTTCTAATGTCTCATGAACACTCATAATCGCTCCTAATATCCTTGTTTGTCTGGAATAACTCCACGCACACCCCCTCTTGGATTATGAGTATCACCACTTCTGCGGGGTATAACGTGACAATGAAAATGCATGACAGTCTGCCCAGCGTCTAAGCCCTCGTTTATACCAATATTGAAGCCAGAAACAGTTGAATCTAATTTAAATATTTGTTTTTTAATGTCTTTAATTATGTTGGCTAGTTCAAGTGTTTGCTCTTCAGCCATCGTATCTAATACTACTTCGTGATCATGGGATATGACGAGAGTATGGTGCTTCGTTACGGGGAATCCATCTTCCACTAAATAAAAGTTTTTATTTTTTCTTATAACTCTTTCTGATGGCATGTCACAAAATGGACAACTCATAGTAAATCCTCTTCTGACTAAAGAACCCTTACCACCCGTCTCAACACGTTTCCTGACGCCATAAAAAGCTATGTGTGAGCGAGCACCCCACCATGGATTAAATTTCAGGGTGCTGATCAAAAAATCTGAAGATAGGCTCGGCCGCGGCAAAGTCCATAACAGCGTCTAGGCCACCGCTTTCCACGCGCCATTGGAAGTATGCATCATAGTCTGGACGTGACCCCCAGACCTCGACCATAAACACCGTTGAAGTGTTCTGCTCAACATTTACTTGGGCTGACTCACAACCTTTGTAGCTTCGTGTATCCGGAAGCATATTTGGCATAAGCTCCATAAATTCGGTTAGCTTTTCGGCTTTGATTGCTATCTCGACTGTTACTGTTATCGACATAATACTCTCCTTATGAGCTTGCTGGCTCAGTCCTTGGACGACCAACTTAGATCAACCTAGACAACCCCAATGCCATTCAGGCTTCATTTAACAGCATACTTCCTAACTTCTCAGAATTTTTCCTAAACTTGTCATGCATGGC
>Ga0208879_1000074_pt1 | contig 98027 bp, 76 predicted proteins | sample Knorr_S15_td_Bot_FD_185605 | JGI IMG/M metagenome (GOLD analysis project Ga0208879, IMG submission 185605) | Marine microbial communities from Southern Atlantic Ocean transect - Knorr_S15_td_Bottom_ad_5009_LV_A (SPAdes) (version 2) | ecosystem: Environmental > Aquatic > Marine > Oceanic | place...
TTGGTTCGGACCCGCTATCATATAGGAAAGCTGTGAAGCTAGCGCCAAACGTCCTCCGCCGTTGTAGCGAAGGTCAATAACGAGCTCGGTCACATTTTCTTCAACAAACATATCGAACGCATCAATCAACCCTTCTTGCGCGGTAACGATAAAGGTATTGAATTGGAAGTAGCCCGTTTTGCCGTTTTCGGTATCGAGTATCTTTGCGTTTTGAACCGGCGTTACGCTGATATCGCCGGAGGTGATGTCTACTGAGAGAGTTGAACCATCAACCTGCTCAAACTCAAAGCTTGTAACCGTACCTGCGCCTTCCGGAAACAGAGCAGCATTAATCACGTTCACGCCCTGCTGCGTGTTGTCATTGACAAAATCGACGCCGTTTATACGCGAAAGGGTTGCACCGCGAGGCACGCCAGCAGTAGCCGCAGGTGAACCCGGCTCAGTGAATCGCACTGTCAGTACTCTCGGCACGGTTGTTGAACCAAATTCCCAATCAAACCCATAGCCCGATGAAATCCCCGATTGAGACAGTTCGTTATATTCGGCAGTGTCCTGTGAAAAGTGGAAGTTATCTTTTGGCGTACCGCTTGGCGTTAGCTCATTGGTTTTAAGCTGATCAAAATATCCCAACACTGAGAAATTTGCAGGGTCATTGTCATCTACTTCGTCGTACCACAAGTAAGTGTCATTAGTCCAAGTACGTAGCCACAGCTTTTCATCCATGGCGGTACCTTGTGTATCTGGGTATGCCCTATTAGTAAAAGGATCAATACCACTTCTAGGAGTCTCACATTTCGCTAGATATTGAGATTGCGGTTCATACACTCCCGCTTCCCACTCTGGCTCTGTTGTTACAGGTGTCGTTGGCGTGGTAGGCGTTGTCACCACAGGAGGGGTATTAGACGAGCCTGAGCCGCCTCCACATCCAGCTAGAAGAGAAATCGTGACTGCAAGTGCAACAGAAGAATACGTATACGCTTTCATGATTTAGAAAATATCCTTTTAAAACGGCTAGCCCAAAACTACTAAACTTGTGCTAAAAACAACTTTTATTAGCATAGCCGATAGTGACATATCCTTCTAAGCGTAACTACATAACAAAAGTTTAAAATGTTTCGAAATGTAAGAAAACGTGTTGCAGAGTTGATGAGTAAGTTTCATTCGTGACGCGTATCGCTCTATCGCGGTAGAAAAGAAAACTACTTATTCTGCCGTAACAATATGCTTATTATCGTCTCTAGTTTAACTGCAACACACCTACTGCTCGTGCAGTTAAGCTACTCACATATACACCTTCATCGGTCTGTATTGCGCCTGTAACAAAGGGAAATGCACCGCTAGGGTCTTGATAACTTTGTAAAACCTCTCCGCTTTCGCTTATTTTAACAAGGTGCCCGTATGCTTGACCTTGCGGGCGCATGAACTGTGGCAGACGCTGTACAATTTTAAGCCCCTAATAGTTACAATATGATTTACGCATTCACTCTTTTTTCTTGCGCTGATTGAGGCGTGTTGTTACTCGTGTCGGCTTCAATCTGACTTTCTGCATTTTTAGCTCGCTTAATCAGCGTATTAGCACGATAAACACTCCACACCACGTACACCGCCATAGGTATATTAAGCTGAAGTGACGCAACCGATAGCGTCGCGCTTTGGTGCACAGCCGCATAGGCTATGAGTAACACCATTACGCTTAGGCCTGATATAAGCAACCATATCGGCTTTGTGAGTGATTTAACTCCCACTGTAATACCGGTATTAAATAGCATAAGACACCAAAAAACGGCGATGAGCGAGCCTGTAAAAAACATATCTGCTACAGCAGTTAATGCGAGTGCACTCACACTACCCCACACCGTGCTGTACCAAAGCCTACTTGCTAACGGCGGATGCGCCTTCTTAGACAGCCAAATCTCCATACCCGACACGCAAAGCATGGTCAGCATTACACCAAGAACAAAGTACAGCCATTTGCTGGTAAGGCCGGCGAAGTCACCGAAGTGCAAACGGTACATCGCCCATACCAACTGCTTACCCCATTCACCGAATTCATAGCCGGCCACACCGATAAAGTTACCCGCCGTATCGAATCGATAGCCTTCTGCGTAGATCATTCTATTGGGTGCCTTGGCATATATTTCGATGAACTGCTCTGGTTCACCGACTTCGTGTACCGTTAAAAATATTGGCGACTTTTCTGGCGCTAGCGTTTCCATTTGTGCAAACGCCCTACCAATAGCCGGTTTACCTTCCTGTGGCGCTAATACAGGATCTGGCGTAAAGATTTTCTGGATAACCGCGTCGCGATCGCCTTCGTAATTTAGTGAGGCAACAACCACCAAAATGATCCCTGCCATACCAAAATATGCGCCTGTTATACCTATAACTAAATGAAAAGGCGCTGCCCATAGTCCAAAACGGTTGTGCAAATCAATTTGTGCTTGCTGACCGTTGCCACCCCGTCGAAGTTTAAAAGCATCTTTTGCTATTCGTTTGTGAACAATAATTCCAGTGACGACAAGGGTACAGATGATAGCGCCCAAAGCGCTGACCAAAATCATTCCCCAGCTTTGTGGCAAATTGAGATACAAGTGCAAGTTCACGAGCATTTCGGTAAAAGACACGCTTTCTTGCTCTAATAAGTTGCCTTCACTGTCGGCAAAGTAAGCAGCATGATCGTTTTCTACCACCAACCGAGGAATATCTGATGTAGGGAAAACTACATAGAGATGGTGAGACTCTTGCGTATTCTGAGCTAAAAAGGTGTCCATTGCCTTTTCAACAACCTCGGGAGAAACATTTTCCATTTCTTCAATATGCGGCTGCTCCCACCTTTCAAACTCTAAGTGAAAAACCGCAACGGTCCCAGATAAGCACACCAAAAAGAGAAGTACACTTAGAAAAACGCCTACCCAAGTATGTGCATTTAATGCATTTTGTTTTGTTATTTTATCCATCGATATTCACCTACATGGGGAAGAAAATAAGTATTGGTAGGCAAAGCGCAGCCAAAACTGCGTAAGCAACAACAACTTTGATTTTGTGGGCGGTAGCAAGGTAGTGATAAACAATAAGACCCCACAAAATTGGCAACAGCACGATACCTGTAGCCAACTTCCCTGCTATTGAGAATGGTAGTAGCGCACATATTCCTAGCGTCAATAACACGCTCACAACCAATAAAACAACCAGCACCACTAGGTAGTTTGCGATGTTCCCTAGCACTGTACGTCGCGAGAAGTCAAAGCTCCTCGGCTGAGGTACATTTTTTGGCTGAGGTAAATGCGTTTGGTTAAACGCAATAAAAGGCCACACTAATATAGAAGGGATACACAGCGCATACAGCACACCAAATTCCCAGCCTTGTGCATAAGACCAGCACACTGCTGAGATAACCCATACGACAAGACCTAAATAAAGATACGTTGACGCTTGAGCGCGCCAACTTTTATAAATAACCCCTAAGGCTGCGAGTGTTAAACCACCCGCTGCAACTGAAAGCATGATAAATCCTTAAAACGAATAGGTTAGCGACGCGTTCACTGTTCTGCGCACACCAGGGAAACAGTCACCTCTGAATAAGCACGATGTGAGATACTTTTTATCGGTCATATTCCTTACATTCAGCTGCAAATCCAAATTATCTGAAAGCTCATACGACACCATCAGGTCACCAAGGGTGTAGCTAGGTGTGTCGTATCTAATAACCCCGTTTTCAGAAACCGATTCTCCTACGTAGCGAATACCAGCTCCTACGGTCAGCGCTTCAAGGTCGAGTGGAGAATAATTTATCCATAGGGATGCATTGCTATCTGGCTGTGCTGACAACGAGAAACCGTTAGGATCTTCAGCGTCCATGACCGATGCAGCAAACTGCGCTGTAATCTGGCCAAAGTCTACGCGCCCTTCTAGCTCAACCCCTTCTATGGTCGTTACGCCTTGCTGTTGCGCCGCTTCGTCTGGTAATCCGTTGGGATTAGGAAGGTTTGAAACTTCAATATCGTAATACGCCAGCGTGATAAAACCAGGAACTGACGAGAGTTCATACTTAATCCCTGCCTCGTATTGACGGCCTTCTTCTGGCTTAAGCTGGTTGTTATTGTTATCTAGTCCCACTACCGTCTCGAACGACTCAGCGTAACTAAGGTAGGGAGAAATGCCGTTGTCAAAACGATACAAAATTCCAGCTGAGTATGATGTTTGCGTGTCATCCTGCTCAGTTACGCCCGTATCATTATCAACGCGGTCGTGACGTAGGCCTAGCGTTACCCGCCAGTTTTCATAGGAAATTTGATCAGACAGGTATAACCCCGTGTCCGTGACTGTCTGTTCAGGCGCATCGTTGTAGATTGCGTCGAAAATGGCTTGCTCTGGTGCGCCTGTGTACTCAGGGTTAGCCAAGTCCAGAATGTACCTAAAATCACCTTGTAATACCCCACCACCAGCATAGTAAGCAGAGTTGGCGTCAGTCTTAACATGTTGATATTGTACACCCGCTAATAATTCATGTTCGAAAGCGCCTGTTACAAAGCCCTTGTTTACACGAATATCAAAAGCGTGTTGATTAAACGTATTGTCTGCTTGATAAAACGTTCTCGGCACAAAGGTATCGGTAGGCGCGACCGGTGCTCCTACAAAAGCGTTTAGATAGCGAGTACCGCCCGTAAAAGTGGGCCACGCTTGGTGGTAGTCTGCCTCACCATCTCGCCATAAGGCAGTAAATGAAAATGACGTTGTATCGTTAATCAAGTGCTCGCCAAGCAAAGTAACTTGGTTCGACTTAGTATCAAATTTATTAAACCCTGGTTCACCTGCGTAAACATCTTGGTCGGGTAAATAAGTGCCGTCAGCCAAAGGCAATAATGTGCCTTCCACAGGAATAAACTGCGCTGCTGTATCACTATCAGTATCTTGGAATAACCCGATAAGCGTTAGCGTTGTATCGTCAGAAGGCATGAAGAAAAGTGACGGCATGAATACTTGGGTGTCATCGCTAACGTAATCAACCTGAGAGTCAGCATTACGATATATACCAACAAAACGCCCCATCCACTTATCATCTTCAGACAGGCTGCCGTTTACATCCACCCCAACTTGCGCGCGGTCGAAGTTTCCGTAGGACAACACCACTTCGCTTCCTTTGCCTAACGTCGGCGTTTTTGACACATAGTTCATAATGCCACCGGGAGAGCCCTGACCGTAAAGTACAGAGGCTGGCCCCTTAAGCAGCTCAACCTGTTCCATTGTGTAAATTTCAGCTCGCGTAGAATTATAGCTGCCAAACAACTCTTGAATTGAGTCGCGATAGCGCGGAATACTTAATCCTCTGGAAGAGATTGAATCGACTCGGGTGGCGTATCCGTATGACTCCCCCGTCACACCCGCCATATAGGTGGCAGATTGAGAAAGATTTAACACACCTTTTTGCTTTAAATCTAATGCGGTTTCAATGGAAATTGTACGTGCGAGCTCAACAATCGGTGTATTTGTTTTTGTTGCGCCAAACGGAGAACGCATGCCCACTACTTCAATCTTTTCTACTGCATTCGCTTCTGCTTTTTCCGCTGTTGCTTCTCGCTTATCTATAGCTAAGCCAGCGCCAATTTTATCTTCCTGAGCATGTGCGTGAGACACTAAGATAGCCGCTACCGCCAAGCTGAGTAATTTCTTATTCATGTTGAGTGCTTTCTGTGATTTATTTTTAAAACCCATCAATTCGCCTATTACAAGAATGAAGTGAAATGAAGGCTGCATTAGTACTTTCGTCTAATTTAGCAAAAATTTACACAAATGATAACCAGTATCATTCACATTAACATCAATAAGTAACAGAAAACGCGTTAACCGAGGTTGTTAAGTAACATAAAGATACGCGCATACAAAAAAGCCGAACTAACAACGTTAGCCCGGCTTTAACTCTCATGAGAAGTGAGAGGCTAATGACTATGCCGCTTCACTTTCCTGTTCAGACTCAACTACTTCATGGCTTAATAAGTATTCAAATGCAGCAAGCGATGCTTTCGCGCCCTCGCCCATCGAAATAACAATTTGCTTATACGGTACTGTTGTTACGTCACCGGCTGCAAATATACCCGGCTCAGATGTATGACACTTAGTATCAACAATAATTTCGCCATACTGCGTCATGTCTACCGTGCCCTTCATAAACTGACTGTTTGGTACAAGTCCAATTTGAACAAATACACCTGCAAGTTCACGGGTGTGCACTTCGTTAGTTGAGCGATCTTGGTATTCAATTGCGTTCACTTTGCCATTTTCAGCAGTAATTTGGCGCGTTGCCGCGTTCTTGATAATGGTAATATTATCGCGCTTTTGAGCTTGATCGATAAGTACCTTATCCGCTTTTAGTTCTGGCATAAATTCAAATACCGTCACCGATTTTACAATGCCTGCAAGGTCAAGTGCCGCTTCAATACCTGAGTTACCACCGCCAATGACCGCTACGTCTTTACCTTTGAAGAAAGGGCCGTCGCAGTGTGGGCAGTACGCAACACCATTACCGATGTTCTCTTTTTCGCCCGGAACACCAAGTTCTCTCCAGCGGGCGCCTGTCGCAACAATAACCGTGCGAGTGCGGATCTGTTCGCCAGAAGAGAGCGTAATGGTTTTAATATTGCCTTTCTCAATGCTATCAACGCGTACGTGCTCTTTAAGCGTTATGTCGTAATCGCGTACGTGCTCCATCAAGTTACCAACAAGCTCAGGGCCCGTTGTTTTAGGTACTGAGATAAGGTTCTCGATACCCATGGTATCTTTAACTTGGCCGCCAAAAGTTTCAGCAACAATGGCAACTTTAAGGCCTTTACGGGCACTGTAAATCGCCGATGCAACACCTGCTGGGCCACCACCGATAACCGTTACGTCTTGAAGTGGTAACGCATCGCCTTTGTTTGCTTCTTTAAGGCTAGGGTCGCGTTCAATTAACTTGTTGATAAGCACAGAGGCATCAACTTTACCATTCGCGAATAGCTCGCCATTAAGGTATACGCTAGGAACACCTTGGATGTCGCGCTCTTGAATTAGATTTTGATACAACCCGCCGTCGATCATTTCGGTCTTGATATTAGGATTAATCAAAGCGAATTGATTAAGTGCCTGTACGACTTCAGGGCAGTTGTGACAGCTTAAGCTAATGAACACTTCAAAATTAAGTGGTTCATTCACCGCTTTCACCATCGACTTAACGCTATCGTCTAGCTTAAGTTCAGTACCCGCTGCGTGCAGCATAGCAAGTACAAGCGAGTTAAACTCGTGACCGCCAGGGATACCAGAAAAACGAATTCCCGTATCTTCGCCGTCAGCTTCTAATAAAAAGCTGATTGCACTGCGCAACTCACCATTAGTGTCACGCTCTTCTACGTTTAATTTTTCGCTTACTGAAGCAATGTCGGACAGAAACGTCACAAGCTCTTCACGCTTGCTATGTTCACCGGTCTGTACGACAAAGGTTATGTTTTTCTGCATTGACTCTGCATATGATTTCAATGCTTGTAAAATTTCTTTAGTTAACACGGTTATTCTGCCTTATTTTCGACACGCCGATCCCCGCCAACCTTTTGAAGGGTCAACAACATAAGCGGAAATTGGAAATTAATATCAGGGAGTGGAGACCCACTCCCTACAAATTATTTGCTTAATACTGTGCAACGCACAAAGCGCTGAGCTTTCGAATATTAAGCGCTAAGCGTGCTGCTTAGATTTTGCCTACTAGGTCAAGTGAAGGTGCTAATGTTGCTTCGCCTTCTTTCCACTTAGCTGGGCAAACTTCACCTGGGTTGTTTGCAACGTACTGAGCAGCTTTAACTTTACGTACTAGGTCATCTGCGTCACGGCCGATACCTTCAGAAGTGATTTCCATCGCTTGGATGATGCCTTCTGGGTCAACAACAAATGTAGCGCGGTCAGCAAGACCCATAGTTTCACGCATACAATCGAAGTTACGCGTGATTTCGCCTGTTGGGTCGCCAATCATCGCAAATTTGATCTTGTTGATCGTGTCAGAAGAATCGTGCCATGCTTTGTGAGTGAAGTGAGTGTCAGTAGATACTGAAAATACCTCTACGCCACGTGACTGAAGTTCTTCGTACTTGTCAGCGATGTCGCCAAGCTCAGTTGGACAAACAAATGTGAAGTCAGCTGGGTAAAATACGAAAACTGCCCATTTACCTTTGATGTCTTCGCTGCTTACGTCTACGAATTCGCCGTCTTTAAATGCAGTTGCTTTAAAAGGTTTGATAGCAGTATTAATCAATGCCATGTTTAATTCTCCATTTGGTTTAAATTATTTTCGCACGTTAAACACATACGAATACAAACTTTACGTTTATTGTGTCGACATGGTTTTGCAGTTTTGTGAAGATAATCACGTAACGCAAAATTCATGTCTCTCGAAACTGGTGATAAGAATAGCGCGCACAATCAAAAAAAACTAATTGGTAAAAATGAATCGCTTAATCAGGTTATTGAATTGAACGATGAAAATTGAGCCAAAATAGATTGATTGTTTTGCAATACGGTTTCACCGGCTAAACTCTGCTGAATGAGAAAACTATGACCCATTCCCGACTACAGCGCATCTCCCACGAAATAATGCTAATCGATGGACACGCGCCATCTCGCACTTTGGCAAAGCATGCAAAAATGGAGGCCAGCCCCTTTGTTTTCTACAGAGGCAGTGCACAGTTGTTTTACGCTGACATAAAAGCAGGCCTTATCAATTTTCCTAAAGAGTGCGAGACAGTTCCCCTCACCAGCGTGATGGGAGACTGTCATACTTCCAATTTTGGCTTTCTCACAGAAGAAGGGTCTCACGGAGATACAGTGATCTTCTCACCCAACGACTTTGATGATGCGTGTGTCGGCAAAGCACATTGGGATGTGCTTCGTTATCTCACTTCATTACACCTTGCCCAGATACATAGCCTGGGCACCGTTGATGGAAAGTATGCGTGCGATAACATCGACATCACTAAAGCTGTTGTCAGCCACCAGCAGGTTATTAATGCGCAATACGCATTTATTGAGCGTTATGTAGAAACCTGTAGCCAAGTAGTAGAAAACGCCATGGTGATTAACGAAGCCGTAGACTACTGCCCAGATGCCGTGCCAAGCAAGCTGACCAAACTATATAAAAAAGCCATAGCCCGCAGCGCAGGAGGAGAAGACTTCACGGTTAAAAGTGCGCTGGCTAAAGCCGTTCATTTTGATGGCAAGACCTTGGGGTTTAAGGCCAACAGTGAGAAATTTTCTACCCTAAGCCCACAAGAATACGCCACGCTACTAGAAGCTTTTGCTCCCTACATGGACGATGCGGTAGTCGATATAGTGAAACGCCTGGACGCGGGCACCGGGTCGGTAAATATGGCGCGCTACTACTTTTTAGTAGGACCAGCAAAACCACATAATTCAGCAAGCTTTGCGCATTGTCATATTGTAGAGGTTAAGCAACAACGTGTTGCGGCGCCTATTTATTACTTTCCAGATTTTAACCCGGTTAATCGCCTAAATGCTGCACACCTTACAGCTCGATGCCAACGAAGAATGCAAAGAAAACCCGACTTAGTGCTTGATGAAGTTAAGTTTGAAAATGCGCATTACCTGGTTCGCTCCCGACATCACGCTAAAGTGGGAATCGACCCACAAGATATTGTAATGGGAAATAAAGCGATAAATGGTGGCTTTGAGTATAATACCAATGCACACAGATAATCGCCCACTCAGAAGGCGCTGGCAAGTTTCCTAGCGAAGCGTGGGAATGCAGGAATGGCTGTTCCCTTTCAAATTCCCAGAATGAAGCTAGGAAGCTTGCCAGACCTTCCCGAAGGGCGAGTTTAAAATGTCCGTACTCTTTGTTGTGTTACCTTGATGTAGAGCCACTATACCTGCGGCAACACGCCGCGATTACGAACATTTTAAATCTCGCTGCGTGGGTGATTATCTGTGCGGATTGGTATCTTGCCGAATTGTGCGGATACAGCCTTGCGTTAGCTCATTGCCGTGGTGATAGAAGAAGCACACGATTCGCGTCGTCTGCATCTACATCCTTCTCTCAAGTAAAAAGCCTGCTCGTAAAAATAGCAAATCTTTATACAGAACAAGTAGTTGATGATCATGCGCTGTTCACTCGTTCGCTGAAATAAAGATATCAATAAAAAGCGTATTTTTTACCAGGCGAACTGTTGTCATAGACGTGTCGTTAGCATTACTTAACACCTATTTTAGCTTTTGGTTAAGAGTTAAAGGTATGAGTAAACTTACCTGTAGATTATAAGATCTTGATATTTATGTAATATTTTAAAAACAGCTTGAATAAGGTTAAGTCATTCCTATCCATTACAAATGCCCTTAGTGTAGTTCAAGCAATAAGAAAATTGCGCTTCACATATCACTCTGTTTTTTCTATTTCGGCAAAAGCAGAAACAGTAATTATGTGAATTAAAAATAATGAAAACTACAAAGGGAAAATGACGTGAAAACATCATTAACTTTACTATCTGCAGGAATCATTTCTGCACTTTCTTCAACCGCCATCCAAGCTAACGATTTAGTCATTAGCGGTGTTATCGATGGACCGTTAAGCGGTGGTGTTCCAAAAGCAGTTGAACTTTTCGTAGTCAATGACATAGCAGATTTGTCTACCTATGCCCTTGGAACTGCAAACAACGGCGGCGGTACTGATGGCGAAGAGTTTACGTTTCCAGCTGGTGCGTCTGCAAGCGCTGGTACTTATATCTACGTAGCATCAGAAATTGATGGATTTACTGCGTTTTTCGGTTCTGCACCAGACTACGATACTTCATCAATGGGTATTAATGGTGACGACGCTATTGAGCTTTTTAAAGATGGCAGCGTTATTGACACGTTTGGCGATATCAACACCGACGGTAGTGGCACCGCGTGGGAGTACCTAGACGGTTGGGCATACCGTACGTCAGGTCAAACAGCAAATGGCGGCAGTTTCGAAGCATCTAACTGGACTTACAGTGGTGTTGACGCGCTTGATGGCTCGACCACTAACACTGACGCTGCAACGCCGTTTCCAGCGGGTACATTTACCACTGAAGGTGGCGGTGACGTTGTAGAAGTTCCAGAAGAGCCTGCTGTTGAGCTAGGTATTTGCGGTGCAGACGCGACACTTATTAGTGCTATACAGGGCAGTGAAAGCAGCTCTGCTGAAGTTGGCAATAACGTTATAATTGAAGCTATTGTAACTGGCACACGTGCTGGCGGCTTCTTTGTCCAAGAAGAAGCGTCTGATTACGACGCTGACGACGCCACGTCTGAAGGCTTATTTGTAGAAGGTTCTGTTGACGTTGAAACAGGTAACCTGGTTCGCCTTTACGGTGAAGTAGAAGAAAACTACGGTATGACCACACTTGCTATGGATAGTGATGTGGCTGCACTTGATTGTGGTACAGCGGATGCTGTAGCAGCGGTAGAACTTTCTATGCCGTACGAACTTGACCTTGAAACCGTTGAAGGTATGGTTGTTAGCGTGACTGATGCAACAGTGACGAGTACAAACAACCTGTGGCGTTTTGGTGAAATCGTTGTTAGCGATACAATTAAACGCCAACCAAGCGACGTAGCTGCGCCTCTGTCAGAAGCATATACTGCGGCAGAAGAAGCGAGCGAGACAGGCCTTCTTATAATCGAAGATAACAGCAGCTCGCAGTACCCAGATGCTCTTAATTACTTCCCTACTTTCAGCTACGCTAATGCCATTCGCATTGGTGATTCGGTTTCTGCTGCTGGCCCACTAAACTACAGTTTTGGCACTTACAGAATTAATCCAAGCGACGTTATCGAAGTAACGTCTTCTCGCGAAGCAAACCCAGTGGTTACGGAAGGCAACCTATCTATTGCTACGTTCAACGTGCTTAACTACTTTAATGGTGAAGTAGATGCAAATGGCGACGTAACTTTCGATTATGACGAAAACCGCGGCGCAGACGATGAAGTGGCGTTTGAATTGCAACAGGGTCGTATCGTTGAAGCTATCGTTAACCTTAACGCAGACGTTGTCGGTTTGATGGAAATCGAAAACGATGGTTTTGGTGAAGATAGCGCTATCCAATCTCTAGTTAATGCTATTAACGCCGAACTTGGTGAAACCGAGCAATACTCATTCATCGCAACCAGTGATGGCAGTGAAATTGGTACGGATGCGATTACTGTAGGCTTGTTATACAAAGCTACAGTAGTGACGCCAGAAAATGATGCCATGGTAGTTGCTATGCCAGAGCAACAAATTGATGAAGATAGCCTGGCACGCATGCGCCCAAGCCTTCTTCAATCGTTTGTACACACTGAAAGCAGCAAATCGTTCCTTGTTGCCGTGAATCACTTTAAATCAAAAGGTTCACAGTGTGCAGAAGATGTGGCAGAAGCGCCGTCTGAAATCACCACGATTCAGGGTAGCTGTAACGCACTTCGTGTATCGGCAGCTATCACATTAGGCAACGCGCTAAGTGATGAGAGCCTGCCAGAGCGCAAGGTTATCTTAGGCGACTTAAACGCTTATAGCGCTGAAGATCCAGTAGCTGTACTTACCGATTACACACCTGAGTCTCGTGGATACACTATTAAGACTGCGGTCAATACAGGTATGGATGAAGGCTCGTCAGTGGACGTAGAGTCTAGCTTCGGCTATCACAACTTGGCTGAAGAGTTTGATGCAGAAGGCTTCTCATATTGGTTCTACGGAACTGAACAGGTGGGTAGTTTAGATCACGTACTAGCAAGTGAAGCAATGCTTGAAGACGCCATTGACGGTGCTCACTGGAACATCAACTCAGTTGAAGCTTACCAGTTGCAGTACGATCAAGCGCTTCGTTATTACCCAGATGAAGACGGTTACGCCTTTACTGATGTTGGTCCATTTAGAAGCTCAGATCACGACCCATTCATCGCAACCTTTGACCTACAAGCAGACGTAGTTGAAGAGGAAGAAGAAAACAATGATAGCTCAGGTGGAGCAATGGGAGGAATTCTTGCCCTGCTAGCTGCAGCGATTGGCTTTCGTCGTCGTTCGACTACTGCTAAGAAATAAAAAGTGAAAGAATGAAGTCCACGCTTAACGGGTGTGCTTCATTCACATAAAAAAAGCTGCCTCAATGGAGGCAGCTTTTTTATTGGTACTCTTTTCAATGACAGTCTGTGTAGTAACCGTTATGCTTTAACAGCTACCACACCGACTAAGTCAGCAGCGTTACTGTCGTCCACTTCTATACCTATTCGGCTTATGTACTGATCCCGCTTTTCAGCCTGGGTTGGCGACAAGTCACTACTTAAGAGAAGCTTCGCCGCTTTATGGGCCGCTTCCATCTGCTCGTCTGTTAAATTATCCCCTAAGTGGATTTGAGTAATAACTTTTAACAAGCTCAGTGCAACTTGTTTGTCTTTAGGCGACAGTGTTAGTGCCTGGCGTAAATTGTTGAAAGCTGGCGACAACCGGTTCTCTTTGTAGTTAACCGCAGCCATTTGCTTAAGCTCTTTTGTGGTAAATTGAATTTCAGTACGTTCAATCGACTCTTGATTCAGGTATTCATTTACCACTTGAGAAGTAAACGTGTCCCCTTCAATTTGCTTTCTAAGCTTATCCAAAATACTCACACAGTGTTCACGCATTCCTAACTCGTGAAATGCTTTCATTTTATCGAGGCTATCTTCCATCGAGAGGCCGTCGGTAGATGCCGAACGATCCTTCATCAACTTTTCAGCCCCTTTTTTGTCGTCTCGCAAGCACAAGACACGCGCTTTTACGACGTCAATCTGCTCGCCAAGCTGAGACTGCATGCCCTTTTGTTGTTTCAATTCTTCCAGTTCAGATTCTGCGCGTTTCATATAGCGTTCGCCTTCTGTACTGCCAAGACTTGTGGCTAAATCAATGGTTGAACGAATAACATTGAGCGTTAGCTGAGGTGAGTCATGGATAGAATTTTTAGCAAACTTTGCCATATTCTGAACGGCTGAAAGTTGTCCTGCCTTATCGTGGTTCAATCGAGCAAGATCCCATAACCGTTTGTTACGCTCAATATTGCGAGGTGCTAGCCTACTCGCCTCTTTCATTTGTTCGTAGGCAATATCGAACTGCTCTTTCTCTATGAAATACTGGGCAAGCAAGTCGAAGGTTAAGAATCGCGTGTCGTGGCGCTGCAATAAGTCATCAACCAGTAGCTGGGCTTCTTCTAATTCATCTTGTCGAAGCAACGACCGGGTTAAACCAATGTGAACCCACGCATGATCCATGCTCTGCAATAAGCTTCTGAAGTAGTCTTCCGCAGTTTGATAATCGCGAAGCTGCAATAAGCAATCACCAATTAAGCGTTTAATTCTGGTGTGATACTCCGATAGCGAAGGATCTTTTAACTGGCGCTCTGCATAGTACATAGCGGTGGAATAGTCCCCCACCTGCATACAATGAAGCATTTTATGTAGCTTTAACCTTATTTGGATAAGGTATTCCAAACGCAGCTCAATTTTGTTGCGCTGAAGAGGTTTGACCCAAAAGTCATCCGGTTGCAATTCAACAATACAATTGACCAATTCAGGCGATGTCTCTGCACTGAGAAAAATGACCGTGGTGGTGTCGTTGATGTGATTGAGGTGTTTTAATTCTTCAAAAAGGTGAAAGCCATCTTTGTCGTGACTGACGTTAAACGCCAGTAAAACAAAGTCGTATTGTCTTGCAGCACATAACCTTTTCGCGTGAAAGGCATTAAAAGCACTGCTTACGTTTTTTATTCCAATTTCATGCAAAGCTGATGACACTACATCATGTACAAGCCCCTGGTTATCGATAACCAGCACATGTAATTCTTCTCTTGGGGTTGGGGCAGGTATTTTTTCCAGCATTTACCAATCACTTCTAACGTCTTTTCCCTAAGCGTCGTAATAGAATACTTGCTATTGCGACGGCACAATGTTGCGCGAGCTGTGCGCGAGAGGAGCTGGCCCATAATTCAAACCAGTTTTGTAATAATAGCGCGCATACAGCCTAAACTTATTATACATAAGTCTTGGTTTTTAGATACACGTGCGTTTCACAACGTGATTAGTGCTTTTATCGAGGCGGATCAATCGCGTCGTTAACGCTTCCGTTAACCCTAAACCAACCTGCAACCGAGTGACGGCTGCGGGCAGCAGGTAATACTTCATGAGGGAATTGTTCGCTCAAAAAGACAACGAAAGTACCTTTCGTTGGCAGCACCCTTGTTCCAATTAGATCGCTTTCATCGGCGTAGAGCACGAGTTCTCCCCCATCTTCTGAAGTCCAGTCGTCATTCAAATAGGCGACTAAAGACAACACGCGATTGCCCTGACCTTTAAACGCATCTACATGGCGTTTGTAAAATTTACCCGGCTCATAGCAGGCAAAATGACTTTCAAAAGAAAAAAGCCCCATAAAAAGCGAACGATTTACATACTGCTGCATGGCTTCACACCACGAAAGCCACAAAGCGCCTTCGCTAGATGAACCTGTAATCCAACAAATCTCGTCCCCTCTAACTTTTTCAGCCTTTTGATAATTCTCTGCGCGACCAATACCTGCCGATTGATATTCAACTTCAGAGATTGAACGCTGGCAGGCCAAAAGTGCTTGTGTAATAAAATCAGGTAAACCATGCTCTTGAATAGAAAAGCCTTTCGTGACTAAGTCATCGACGATATTTTCAAATATGGCTTCATCGAAAACGTGAAGAGGCTGATACGACGCAAGTTGTTCTCTATTCATCAGAGCATTTCTACCTTTGAGCGGTTAACTAATCGTGTAGTTAGGAGCGGGTTGTGTATGTTAAAAAACTAGCGAACTTATACGCGGGGTTGAATCCTATAGCAATTGCATCAACACGCATTTTCCGCGCTATTTTTTTATCGATAAAAGAAAAATTATTTGTCGTTAAGAAGTCGCACGCTTCTTGCTTATTTAATATCAATTTTAAAGTGAGCAAATGACGGTAAAGGTAAACTAAATCAATAAGTAAACCGAGGTGTATATTTTAACAGGGTTGATTGAGAGACTTTTCTTCTGCCCTTGGTTCCGTTGCCATTACGTCTGCACATACGGATTGTAATTAACAGTTGAAAAACGCATGGCAAGGCGGTTTAGTAAAGATATACGCAATGTACGTATTAAAATTTTTAGCAAAAAGAGTAACCCATGAGTCAAGATCAAACACAAATAGAAGAAACGGAACATCATCTAGACTTAAGAAACTTGAGACTGGACGACTACAACGATGTTAAAGCGTTAATGGATGAGGTATACGCCAACGTTGGAGGCGCATGGCCTTACTCTAACTATAAAGCCCAAGTTACTACATTTCCCGATGGGCAAATATGTATTGAAGATAAAGGCAAAGTGGTCGCTTTCGCCATATCAGTGATTGTAGATTATGACCAATTTGGAGATAAACACAGTTACGATGAAATTACGGGTGATGCTTATTTGACCACACACGATCCTAACGGTGATGTGCTTTATGGTGTTGAGGTAATTGTTTCACCCGAGTATCGAGGTCTACGCCTTGGTCGTCGTCTCTACGAAGCGCGTAAAGAGCTCTGTCGTAATTTAAATCTAAAATCCATTATGGCGGGCGGTCGAATCCCAAACTACAAAAACCATGCGCATGAGCTGTCGCCTTATGAATACATTGAGCAAGTAAAGCTCAAAGACATCTACGACCCGATTTTAACTTTTCAACTTTCAAATGGATTTGAAGTCAAGCAAGTCATGTCGGCTTACCTTCCAGAGGATGAAGCCTCACAAGGTTATGCGACGCTACTTCAGTGGCACAATATTTATTATGAACCGGGCACGCCTTCCCTCATCGCCAGCAGGAAGACCAGCGCGCGAATCGGATGTATTCAATGGCAAATGCGTTACTTCAATAATGTAGAAGAGCTTTTACAACAAGTAGAGTACTTCGTCGATGCCTTGTCTGACTATTCTTGCGACGTTGCCCTGTTCCCTGAGTTTTTCAACGCGCCATTAATGGGCCTGAGCCCGTCAGATTCATCCATTGATGCAATTTGGCATTTAGCGACCTATACCGATGAGATTTTAACTGCCGTGTCTCATTTGGCCGTATCGTACAATATTACGATTATCGCAGGTTCTATGCCTGTGGTAGAAGAGGAAGAGCTCTATAACGTCAGCTACATTTGCAAACGCGACGGTACGATTGAAAGCCAGTATAAGCTTCATCCAACACCTCACGAAAAAGAAGATTGGATAATGAAAGGCGGAAACAGCCTTAAGACATTTGATACCGACTTCGGCAAAATCGGCGTTTTGATCTGCTATGACGTGGAGTTTCCAGAGCTTGCGCGTATTCTTGCCGATCAGGAAATGCAAATTTTGTTTGTCCCCTTCTGGACAGATACCAAAAACGGTTATTTGCGCGTGCGACGCTGTGCGCAGGCCCGCGCTATTGAAAACGAATGCTACGTGGCAATTGCAGGTAGCGTAGGTAACTTACCCAAAGTGGACAACGTAGATATTCAATATGGGCAAACCGCGGTTTTCTCGCCAAGTGATTTCGCGTTCCCACATGACGCAATTGTCTCTGAGACCACGCCAAACACAGAAATGACGCTCATTGTTGATTTGGATTTGGATAAACTCACTAAGCTTCAAAATGAAGGCTCTGTGCGGAATTATCTTGATAGAAGACGAGATTTGTATCGCGTTGAATGGATCGGCGATAAGCAGTAGCGCTACGCTTTAAGGAAATTCTCGGATTTTATGGCTTATGTATAATTGACATTGAGCATAAGCCGTAGAATTTCCTTTAATTTAGCGATAACATGCTTTAGCGCGCAAATATAAATGTGCTGTCTTCTTATTGAATTAAAGCATTTAAATGCGATGAAGTTAGCACTACATAACGAGATTATAAATTTACTATGGCAAATAATTCGAAAAACGATGAGTTTCCAACCATTAGATTGGATGAAGAAGACCGTCGTGATTACCAAACAAAACGTCAGGCGGCGCCAGCAAAAGCAACGCCTCCACCTTCATCTGCCCCATCAGCGAACCGCCAACCCTCTGGTGGTGGAAACGGTAATGGAATCTGGGTTGTATTCGTTGCCGTCATCGCCTTGGCCGCCTGTGGTGGTTGCTATTACCTGTACACCATGCTTGAGCAACAGAAAGCGGTTGCTGAGCAAGCGGAGCAGCGCATTTTGCAGTTAGAAAACAAGTTATCTGCTACCGGTGAAGAAATTGGTGAATCTACTGTTGCCCTGCAAGTTAAAGTTACTGAGCTAACCAACAAGACAAACGAGCTTTGGGAACAAATGGATAAGTTGTGGGCGTCAGCTTGGCGTCGTAATCAACAAGAGATTGCTGATCTTGGCGACCGCGTAGGTAATGTTCAAAACACCTTGAACAAGAACATCAGCTCAGTTTCAGAAAATGTAAAATCGCAAGCGGCGGCCATTGGCTCGGTTAAGAATCAGCTTGCTTCGTTAGCTGATGAACTGCTCGCTGTTAATGTTCAACTTGAGCAAGCAGCAAGCGATAAACAAAGCGCTCAGCAAAGCGTACGCAATTTAACCGACAAATTGTCTGTGTTAGAGCAACGCAATACGACCTTATCTGGCCGCATTACCAGTTTGGAAAACGAAATTCGCGATATAGCAACCAAAGTAGTATCTAGCGGTGGTTCAACGGGTGGAAGTGGTTCGGCTCCTTCAGCTGCAGGTAACCAGTAAACCAGATTAAATCTGTTGTAATAGTATACAACCGAGAATAAAAACCACGGTTTAATGCATAAAAAAGAAAGGGGCGAATCGCCCCTTTCTTTTTGCCGTGATAATATTGCCCTCTTTTGAAATCTATAGGATCTAATGCGCAATGAGTGAGCAAGCGCCCAAACGTTTAAATAAATATATTAGCGACACTGGCCTGTGTTCTCGCCGTGAAGCGGATAAACTCATTGAGCAAAATCGCGTTACCGTTAATAACCAACCACCTGAACTGGGTACGAAAGTGGGGCCTGGTGACACTGTAAAGGTAGACGGTAAAGTTGTAGGCGCAGTAGCCTCAGACAAGTCAGATCGCGTATATATTGTCTATAACAAACCCATTGGTATCACCTGTACAACTGAGCGTCATGTCAAAGGCAACATTATTGACGCTATCGGTCACAAGGAACGTATTTTCCCCGTAGGAAGGTTAGATAAACCATCGGAAGGCTTAATCATTTTAACCAGCGATGGGGACATCGTGAACAAGATCCTGCGCGCTGAAAATGCTCATGACAAAGAATACGAAGTTACGGTTAACCAACCGATCAGTGAGCGCTTCGTCAACCGTATGTCTCGCGGAGTACCAATTTTAGGGACGGTGACGAAGCCTTGTGTGGTTAAACCCACGGGCAAAAATACATTTACCATTATTCTAACTCAGGGTCTTAATCGACAAATCCGCAGAATGTGTGAGTTTTTAGGTTACGAGGTCACCAAACTAAAACGAACCCGAATCATGCACCTTGAACTCGGCTCACTAAAACCTGGCCAGTGGCGTAACCTAACAAGCCGTGAACTAACTATTATGCAAAATGCAGTTCGCTCTTCTACAAAAACAGCGAGCAAAGTTGAGTTGCGTAAATAAATGAAACTACTACATTTAGTAGTAGTTTATTGATAAGACAATTTAAGACTTTGAAAAACGGACATTATCATTTTTTCCGGTAAAGGATTTTCCCCCTAGTACTGAAATATTGGCTAACTACGATGTATTTTTCGTGGTGGCTTCTGTTACTATTGCGATATCTGCCTCCCTTATCTCTTTCGTTCTTTCTGCAAAGATGTCGCAAACAGAATTACAAAATGAGCGAGCATTATTGCAAATGAGCGGATGTTTGAAGATAAAAAGCAAAACATACTGTCGAACTAACGCGTAGTACAAACACAAGGTTAATTGGCTGGCTTCATACATGTACTAGGGCGTATTGCACTTTGCTGTACATTTTTGCAAAAAAAAGCGCCCATTGGGCGCTTTTCTTGAAACCTAGTCTTATCGACGTAGACCTAGACGCTTGATAAGGTCAAGGTAACGCTCTGCGTTCTTGCCTTTAAGGTAGTCTAGAAGCTTACGACGTTGGCTAACCATACGTAGAAGACCACGACGTGAGTGGTGATCTTTCTTGTGATCAGCAAAGTGACCTTGAAGCTTGTTGATGTTGTGAGTAAGCAAAGCAACTTGAACTTCTGGTGAACCCGTGTCGCCTTCTTTAACGCCGTACTCAGCAATGATTTTTGCGGTTTCTGCTTTAGTTAGTGACATATCATTCTCCTAATATTAATGCTTCGCCGATCACTAATTCAGCAAAGCGGAATGAGCGCCGTATTATAATGACGTTTACAGACTTAGCAAGCCATAAACCGTCTTTATTTACCGGCGCAGCTACGATGGATAAACAACTCGACGTTTTGGGTTAACAAACACTTCCTGTTTAGGGATACCTTGGTCTTTCGGGTCTAGAACCCCTTCCCCTACGCCTAAAAAAATACCACTGGTATCGTCGCCATGGTAAACGCGGTAAGACACGCCTTCACTCAGCGCTTCGCTACAAGTCCCCTTTACAGATTGGCCGTTATCAAAACGGTTTCTTTCAGCGTCGTTAATGGTCACAAAGGGCAAACGACTTACAGCGGTATCCATAGGAATCAATAAGTCATCCAGCGCTTTAAAGTCACCTTCTTCCAGTGATTCCTGAATTTCAATTAACTTATCCAGCGAGACCATTTTATCCGTAGGATAGTCTGCTACTTCCGTACGGTGTAAGCGAGTCACGTAGGCGCCACAGCCAAGGTTCTGACCTAAATCATCTACGATAGAGCGAATATAAGTGCCCTTGCTGCATTTAATGCGCATTTCTACAAACGGCAGTTCAATACGCAGTACATCTAATTCATACACTTCAATATCACGAGGTTCACGCTCAATCTCTATACCTTGACGTGCATAGTGATAAAGTGGCTTACCTTGATGTTTAAGCGCTGAAAACATGGACGGGATTTGTTTACTCTTACCTAGAAACGCCAAGCACGCATCACGTACTTGTTCTTCGCTTACATCAACAGGCTTTTCTTCAACCACTTCGCCATCGGCGTCAGACGTGGTGGTGCGAACACCTAGTTGAGCAGTTACCTCGTAGGTCTTTTCTGCATCCAGAAGAAACTGAGAAAACTTCGTAGCTTCCCCCAAGCACAGCGGCAACATGCCACTGGCAAGTGGATCAAGTGCGCCTGTATGCCCAGCCTTCGCAGCTTTGTACAGCCAGCGCACTTTTTGAAGCAGTTGGTTAGATGACCCACCAAGCGGTTTATCAAGCAATACTATGCCGTTAATCTCACGGCCTTTACGACGTCTTGCCATTTACTCCTGCTCTTGTGGATCGTCTTTATCGCGCTTTGACTCATCTTTTGCGATGGTCTGAGACACAAGATTAGAGATACGCATACCTTCAACAATCGACTTATCTTCAAAGAAGTGAAGATCAGGCACTGAGCGCATGCGAATACGTTTAGCTAGAATACTGCGGATAAACTTTTTGTATTCTGCCAGTTGTTTAATTTGCGCTTTACCTTCTTCTTCGGTGCTGTTGTAGATAGTCACAAAGATTTTTGCATGCGCTAGGTCGCGCGACACATCCACGTCAGAAACCGTGATCAAGGGCATGTCGCCAACGCGGTGCTTGTATTCATTTTGCAGAATGCTCGCCACTTCTTTATGGACTTGCTGAGCGACTCTGTCGGTACGTGAAAATTCACGGGCCATTATACTCTCCTTTCCTTATTTAACGCAGGGCATGCGTGAAGTCTGCTTACTGTATACAGACAAAAACGGGAGCACTCGGCCCCCGTTTTTCACATGCCGAATTAACTAAGGCAATTAAATTTCGCGCTTAACCTCAACGATTTCGAAGACCTCGATTTGGTCGCCTACTTTCACGTCGTTGTAGTTCTTAACGCCGATACCACATTCCATACCGTTGCGTACTTCTTGTACGTCGTCTTTAAAGCGACGTAGTGATTCTAGTTCACCTTCGTAAATTACTACGTTGTCGCGAAGTACACGGATTGGGTTGCTACGCTTAACGTTACCTTCAGTAACCATACAGCCCGCAATTGCGCCCAGTTTCGGTGACTTAAATACGTCACGTACTTCTGCAAGACCAATGATTTCCTGCTTGAATTCTGGAGCAAGCATACCACTCATGGCCGCTTTCACTTCGTCAATTAGGTTATAGATAACGCTGTAGTAACGTAAATCAATTTCTTCAGCTTCTAGTACGCGACGCGCTGTTGCATCGGCACGAACGTTAAAGCCTAGTACGATAGCGCCTGATGCAGCCGCAAGGGTTGCGTCAGTCTCAGTGATACCACCTACACCACTACCTACAATGTTCACTTTTACTTCAGAAGTAGAAAGCTTAACAAGTGATTCAGAAATTGCTTCTACAGAACCCTGTACGTCAGCTTTAAGTACGATGTTAAGTTCGCTAACGTCACCTGATTCCATGTTCGCAAACATGTTTTCAAGTTTCGCTTTTTGCTGACGAGCAAGTTTAAGTTCACGTTTCTTCTGATGACGCTTCGCTGCTACTTCACGCGCTTTACGCTCGTCTTTAACAACAGCTGCGTCTTCACCCGCTACCGGAACACCAGACAGACCAAGTACTTCCACAGGCGTAGAAGGACCAGCAATCTTAATTTCATTACCGTTTTCGTCACGCATTGCACGAACACGGCCGTACTCTTCACCACAAAGTAGAATGTCACCAGCGCGTAATTGGCCTTCTTGAACCAATACAGATGCTACTGGACCACGGCCTTTATCAAGGCGAGATTCAATAACAATACCGCGACCTGGGCCTTCAGCTACTGCTTTAAGGTCTAGAACTTCAGCTTGTAGAACGATAGCTTCAAGCAGTTCGTCTACGCCCATACCTGTTTTTGCTGAAACGTTACAGAACTGGTGCTCACCGCCCCACTCTTCTGAGATAACTTCTAGTTGAGATAGCTCAGTTTTAACGCGATCAGGGTCAGCTGTTTCTTTATCCATTTTGTTCACTGCAACGATAAGAGGTACGCCAGCAGCGCGAGCGTGCTGTACCGCTTCTTTCGTTTGAGGCATTACGCCGTCATCTGCAGCAACAACAAGAATAACGATATCCGTCGCCGTAGCACCACGAGCACGCATTGCGGTAAATGCGGCGTGTCCAGGTGTATCTAGGAACGTGATTTCGCCATTTTCTGTTTCTACTTTATATGCACCAATGTGCTGGGTAATACCACCGGCTTCACCGTCTGCAACTTTCGCGCGACGAATGTAGTCAAGCAATGACGTTTTACCGTGGTCAACGTGACCCATGATGGTTACAACAGGTGCACGTGTGGTTTTTTCACCGCCAGTGCCATCTGCCAACAACTCATCTTCAAGTGCGTTGTCGTTAACAAGTTCGTACTTATGACCCATTTCTTCAATTACTAGTACCGCTGTATCTTGGTCTAGTACTTGGTTAATGGTTGCCATTTCGCCCATCTTCATCATCGTTTTGATAACTTCGTTAGACTTAATTGCAAGTTTGCTTGCAAGTTCGCCAACTGTGATGGTGGCGCCAAGCTTAACTACACGCTCTACAGGTGCTGCTGGCTTGTTAAAGCCTTGCTTAAGATGCTCACCCGCATTTTTCTTCGACTTACGACGACGGCGTGATGAACGCTCAACCTGCATGTCTTCTTCGTCTTCAGCTTCTTGAGCATAACGGTTAGAGTGCAAGTGAACTTCTTCAGCTTCTTCTTTCTTACGACGCTCTTCTTCTTCCTTCCAGCGACGCTCGTTCTCTTCAGCAAGTTTGCGCGCTTCATCAGCCGCTTTCTTCGCGTCTTCTTCAAGCTTCTTCTGCGCTTCTTCTTCTTGCGCTTTGCGCAGACGTTCTTCTTCCTGACGAGCCGCTTCAGCTTCCGCTTTTTCAGCTTCAGTTAGCTCAGGTTCGTCGGCCTTACGTGCTTCAGCTTCTTTTTTCGCTTGTTCCGCACGACGAGCACGCTCTTCTTCAGCAGCTTTCTTCGCTTCTTCAGCTTTACGTGCTTTCTCTTCAGCGGCTTTTTTCGCTTCAGCTGCTACTTTTTCTTCCGCTTCGCGCTTCAGACGTGCTTCTTCTTCAAGACGCTTCGCCTCTTCTTCTGCTTGACGCTGCTGTTCTTCAACATCGCTACGCTTGACGTAAGTGCGCTTTTTACGTACTTCTACTTTCACTTCTTTAGACTTACCAACACTTAGCGTGCTGGTTGTCTTACGCTTAAGTGTCATACGTGTCGGTTCAGCTGCGCTGCCGTGTTGCTTACTTAAATGATCCAATAGTTTTTGTTTCTCGTCTTCGTTTACCTGATCGCCGGCATTCTTAGTGATACCCGCGTCTTTAAACTGGCCAACCAATCGGTCAACGGTCGTACCAATGTCGCTGGCGAGCTTTTCAATAGATACATCTGCCATTACGTAATTTTCCCCCTGTTGACCTTACTCTTCTTCACTGAACCATACGATATTACGAGCCGCCATGATTAACGCACCGGCTTTCTCTTCGTCTAGTTCATCGATATCACTGATATCATCGGTACCTTGTTCTGCTAATTCTTCCAGGTCGGTAACACCGCGGCTGGCCAACACATAGGCCACGTGTTTACTCATACCTTCAAGATTTAATAAGGCTTCTGTAGGCTCTGCACCTTCAAGCGATTCTTCGTTCGCCAGTGCACGCGTGGTTAGGAAAGCGCGCGCTCTGTTGCGCAACTCTTCAACCATTTCTTCATCTAACCCTTCAACCGCTAAAAGCTCACTTGCAGGCACGTATGCCACTTCTTCTAACGTTGTAAAGCCCTCATCTACCAAGACAGACGCGAATTCTTCGTCAATGTCCAAACCAGCAGTAAATAGATCAAGTACCTTCGCGTTTTCTTCTTCGTGCTTCTTGTTGAGATCTTCAACCGTCATCACGTTAAGTTCCCAGCCTGTAAGCTGGCTAGCTAGGCGAACGTTTTGACCACTACGGCCAATTGCCTGTGCTAGGTTGTCTGCTTCAACCGCTACGTCCATGCTGTTGCTGTCTTCATCAACAACGATTGACGCCACTTCGGCGGGAGCCATAGCATTGATAACGAATTGCGCTGGGTTTTCGTCCCATAACACGATATCAACACGTTCACCGCCAAGTTCCCCTGATACGGCTTGTACACGTGAACCACGCATACCAACACACGCACCAACTGGGTCTAAGCGTTTGTCATTAGTTTTAACTGCAATTTTCGCACGAGAGCCTGGATCACGAGCCGCAGATTTAATTTCTAGTGTTTCTTCCGCAATTTCTGGTACTTCCAGACGGAAAAGCTCAACTAGCATGTCTGGGTGCGTACGGCTAATAAATAGCTGTGCGCCACGAGCTTCTGGACGAATCACGTAAAGAAGACCACGTACACGGTCACCCGGGCGGAACGTTTCGCGAGGAAGCATGTCATCGCGATAGATAACACCTTCAGCGTTGTTACCTAAGTCGATGATGATGTTGTCGCGGTTTACTTTCTTAACCGTACCTGTAACCAACTCACCTACTTTGTCTTCGTACTCAGCAATCATCTGCTGACGCTCAGCTTCACGTACTTTTTGTACAATCACTTGCTTTGCGGTCTGCGTAGTTATGCGGTCGAATTTAATAGATTCAATCTGTTCTTCCACATAATCGCCGAGTTGTATCTCTGGTTCGTCGATTTGTGCAGCAGAAATCGTAATTTCAGCAAATGGGTTTTCCTGTTCTTGATCATCAGGGATAACCAACCAGCGACGGAATGTATCAAAGTCACCAGACGTTCTGTCGATGCTTACACGAACTTCAATTTCGCCTTCGTTTTTCTTTTTTGTTGCACTAGCGATCGCAAACTCTAGCGCTTCAAAAATTTTCTCTCTAGGCACTTGTTTTTCATTTGAAACGGCTTCCGCCACTAACAAAATTTCTTTATTCATTTTCGCCTCTCTTTTGCTTTCGTCGATGAAAGCAGAGCTGTTCCGTTAATCGAACGTGGGAACAACGTTACCTTTTTCGATATTCGCCACAGCTAACTGGAACTGCTGGCCATCCACTTCAATACTTACGATGCCATTTTCGCACGCGAGTACTTTGCCTTTAAAATTACGTCTGTCATCCATTGGCATAGACAAACGAATTTGAACCACTTCACCCACAGACTCGATATAGTGCTTCTCTTTGAAAAGCGGTCTGTCCATACCCGGTGATGACACTTCCAAGTTGTATTCAGTGCTAATTGGATCTTCAACGTCCAAAATTGCGCTAACCTGATGACTTACATCTGCACAATCATCAACGGTAATACCGTTTTCATGATCAATAAAAACGCGAAGAATAGAATGCTTCCCCGCTCGTACAAACTCGATCCCAACCAACTCAAAACCCAGTGCTTCAACACCTGGCTCTAGCATTTCGGTTAGTTTCTCTTCAAGTTTTGCCAATGCAAACCTCCAAAAACGAAAAAAGGGCCTAAAGCCCACCTGTCATCACCCGGCTCAGCGAGGCTGACTCCAGGTTTTAATACAACAAAAAGCCCCGGACTAGCGGGGCTTTTATTAAAATTCTGAACCCATACCTGCCAACAAGGGCAGTTGCAAACCTATGGGTAAAACCACCGTTAGGTGATAGCTTGCTAATGATAAGTGCGTTACTTTCCTGTACTGAGGGAGCCCGCTCTCATCACTTAATGAGCACATTATACGTATAGCCGTCGCATTAAGCAACAGCCAATAGGCGCAGACACTGGAGGGTGTCGATTTTTTCTGTGTAAAATTCGGCCTGCATGAAAGTATTTTAATTGCGGTTTAGTCCAGCAGACTTATTCTTCGTCTTTAAATGTCGCTTTAATATCAAGAATTTTAGGCATAATTTCTATCATCAAATCGACAAGTCTGGGTTCGAAATGCTTTCCCTTTTGGCTTTGAAGAAAATCTACCGTTTTTTCAATACTCCAGGCGTCTTTATAAGGACGTTTGCTGGTTAAGGCATCAAACACGTCTGCAATGGCGCAAATTCGCCCCTCAATGGGAATATCTTCACCCGCAAGCCCTTTAGGATAGCCTGACCCGTCCCATTTTTCATGGTGGGTAAGCGAAACAGACTTTGCAACTTTCAACAACAAAGAATCGCCGCAATCACCAATGATTTCCGCACCAATCTCAGGGTGGTTTTTCATGGTGGCAAACTCTTCGTCTGTCAGCTTCCCTGGTTTCAACATTATACTATCAGCAATACCAATTTTGCCGATGTCGTGCATCGGTGCAGCATGAAGCAGAATTTCAGCCTGTTTATCTGTAAGTCCATAGGCAAGTGCAAGCTCTTTCGAATAATGGCTCATGCGCATGACATGCATGCCCGTCTCATTGTCTTTATATTCCGCCGCTCTACCTAAACGCTGTACAACTTGTAAACGGCTATCAAGTAGCTCGTCAGCTTGCACCAAACTGAGGTGGGTTTTAACCCGCGCTTTTACGATGGCCGGAGATATAGGCTTAGTAATGTAGTCCACAGCGCCCGCTTCGAAGCCTTCCGTTTCTTCGTGTTCATCATTTAAGGCGGTGACGAATATAACGGGAATGTGCCTTGTATCTGCTTGCTGTTTAAGCTGGCGGCATACTTCAAAACCCGTCAGTCCAGGCATCATAACGTCAAGCAATATCAAATTTGGCTGTCTAGTCTCAGTGAGCTTTAACGCTTCTTCGCCATTTCTTGCAAAAATAAGCTGATAATCATTAGCGAGAAGTTGCTTTAAAACCCTTAGGTTTACTGGCTCATCGTCAACGAGTAATAAAGTAGGTTTTGTGATTTCAATGTTTAACATGCCGCGTCTCTTGGCTACTTTAATTCTTGTATCAATGTAGAGATGCGCTCATGCGCCAACTCGAACTCAAAATCATCGATATCTAAGAGAATTTGAGTTATTTGTTCTTTGTGACTAGAACACCCAACTTCGCGTAAAAATGACAATTCATCTTCATCTACCATGTTTTGCTCTACACTATCGAGCATAGCCTCCAAATGACTCAGGAGCAATGCATTATCGATACTTTCATTAATGGCATTTTCGGCATACAGTGGTGATTTGCCAAGCATCAACTCGATTTTATCTAAGGCATCACGAAGACGGTTAACGTCTTCAATATTCACCTCTGACTTTAGAGCCTGAGCTTCAATCTCCCTGGTCGTATGATAGAAGGTGGTTAAGCAAAGATTACCCGATGTACCCTTTAAACCATGTGATAGTGCAGCAACCGCTTTATAGTCTTCGCGAATTGCAGCCCCCATTAAGTCGTCGACTTTATCCCTGCAGGTAGTAGAAAATTTATCCACCTCTTGTAGGACGGCCTCTTCACTCCCCCATAAATCGACGGCCTTCTTCAAATCCAACACGTTTTTATCAACTTTAAGCGCAGATGCTGGGGCATTTATTTCTAATGTGTCTGGTACCGAGTCGACCTGAAGCGTATCTATGTTAAGCACGCGAGCAATCTCGTCCATCAATTGAGGGAAATCGACGGGCTTGTTGGCGAACCCTTCCATTCCCGCCTGCTGCGCGGCATGTTTGTCCTGTACTAACACGCTAGCAGTCAGCGCAATAATGGGCGTAGGTGGTAAGCTATTTTCTTTTTCAAACTCTCGACGCTTTTTGGCTGCTTCTAGGCCATCTAACTTAGGCATCTGTAAATCCATCAGCACCACGTCAAACGACTTAGCGCGCATTTTATCTAATGCAATCTGTCCATCTGTTGCCGTTTCTACACTGTGGCCAGCGCGTTTTAGCAGCAACGAAAGCAACTCAAGGTTTTGCTGCACATCGTCAACAATCAGTACGGTTAACGAGGTTTCAATGCGTACTGCTTTCGATGAGAGCTCACTAGATACATAATCATCAATTTCTACAACTTCTAGAGGAAGCCTGAAAGTAAAGGTCGTTCCTTTACCTTTTTCGCTAGTTGCACAAATATTACCGCCCATCAGTTCAACTAACTGCTTGGAAATAGTTGTACCCAGCCCTGTGCCGCCGTACTTTCGACTCATCGATGCATCTGCTTGAGAGAACGGATCGAATACTCTTTCTACTTGCTCTTGCGTCATGCCAATACCCGTATCTGACACATCAAAGTACACAAATTTATCGTCGCTTTTTACGTTAATTGTCACCTCACCTTCGTGGGTAAATTTAACGGCGTTACCAATAAGGTTGTTGAGTACCTGACGCATGCGCTCGGGTACGCCTCTATACCCATTAGCTACTGAATCGTCCACATTGAGTACAAGTCCAACTTTCTTGCGTTTAGCTTCTAACCAAAATGTAGAAATGACCAAATCTAACTCTTCGCGAATAAGAAAATCGCGATAATCCAAGTCGAGCTTTCCTTTATCTAGCTTAGCACTATCGAGGATGTCGTTAAGAAGGTGGAGTAATGAACGAGCAGAGCGATTAATGGTAGTAAGGTGGGATTTCTGCTCTTCCCGAAGCGACTCGCCTAACATCAAGTCACTAAAACCTATAATTGCATTCATAGGCGTACGGATTTCGTGACTCATATTAGCAAGAAATGCGGTGCGCGCAGCGGCAGCTTGCTCAGCATTTTCCTTCGCCGCTTTTAGTTCATTTTCCATCACTTTTCTATGTGTTATGTCAGATATGAAGCCGTCTACATAGAGTACCATGCCATCATCGTCTTTAACCTGCACTCCATGCTCGATAACCCACTTCACCTCTCCAGATTTCGCGACAATTCTATATTCATATGAAAATGCGCCTTCATCAGGACTAATAGATGATAGGCGCTCTACATCACTAGGATGGTAAAGATCGGCGAAAGAGCGCTTCGGATTAGGCAGTATAAAATCTTCAGGCGGGTATCCGGTTACTTCTATTACTGCATCACTAATAAATACCATGGGCCACCCTGGCATACTTAAACAGCGATAAGCCATACCGGGAATGTTAGAGATAAGGCTTCTAAACTTAGCTTCACTCTCGCGCAATGCATCTTCCATTTCCTTGCGTTTGCGTAAATCAGAAGCGAAAGAGACAAAAACGGGTTTTCCATCAATTTTTGTGTAGCCGACACCTAGGCGCACTGGTATACGCTCACCATCTTTGCGAAGTACTTCTACTTCTCTTCCCGTACCAATAATTTGCACAGTTGGCACTACTCGCTGACTGAAGAAGTCATCACCGAATAAATGGCGTCTTTCAGGAGTTATTATCTCAGATGCGTGCATACCAATTATTTCTTGCTGGGTATAGCCATAGATACGCTCAACGGAGGGGTTAGCGGTTTTGATAATGCCTTTTTCATCTACCGTCAGAATGGCGTCGACCGCGGTATCGGTGATAGCACTTTGAATTCGCTCACTTTCAATGGCGCGTACCATTACATCGCGATATTTAAACAGAAGACTAATGCCCAATACCGTGGTAATTAATACCAACGTAACGATAGCAATCGAAATTGCTAGAAAAACAGCAATATCTGACGACTGGTTCGACGTTTCCATTCCTGGTGGCAATACAAATCTTGCTGCCGCCATCCCCGTATAGTGCATACCAGAAATAGCCAGTCCCATGACGATACTTGCAAGTAATACATGTTTTCCTAACAGCTTTTTACTTTTCGTAGCAGCTGTAATGCCGAATTTAATCCACAGCGAGAGCATGGCTAAACACACAGCTACCACAATAGAAAGAGCAAACATACCGAGGTCATAACGAAGAAGCGGTGCCATTTCCATAGCGGCCATACCACTATAGTGCATGGTGCCAATACCGGCACCTACCAGTACACCGCCTATCATTATTTCAGCGAGGCTAATACGGGACTTAGTTAAAAGGTGAAGCGCCACCCAAGCAGCGGCAAACCCGGGAACGGCAGAGAGCCCAGTAATGAGTGGATCATAGTCAACGGGCAGACATAAATCAAAAGCGGTCATCCCTAAGAAATGCATAGACCAAATACCACCGCCTAATGCAACGCTGCCGGTGCCTAATAAGGTATTTCGTCGAAGTTTGTGTTCGGTGATCGCGGCTTGCCCTGCCACATTAAACGCCATATATGAAGCAAACACAGCCACCATAAGCGATAGAATGACCAAAGGAACATGATAAGCACCTTCTATTAAGGTGGCGTGTTCTTCAAAAGTAAAAAAACGGGATATCATAACGCGGCCATACTACCTATTAATCTAATTTCTAATGGTGCGACAGCTATAACTTAGCACACTCACATATGAAGTGCGGTTATCAATTCGTAGCAATTAATTCACGATTATCGTGTAAAACAAGAAGTCAAAGTGTTTTGTGTGCTGAAAAGAAAAAACCCAGCAAAAGCTGGGTTTTAAATGTGGTTGCGGGAGCAGGATTTGAACCTACGACCTTCGGGTTATGAGCCCGACGAGCTACCAGACTGCTCCATCCCGCGACTGTACGGTATAGCTTGCGATTGCAATGCTTTGTAATACTGGTTTTCAAATTGGTTGCGGGAGCAGGATTTGAACCTACGACCTTCGGGTTATGAGCCCGACGAGCTACCAGACTGCTCCATCCCGCGCTTGTACGGTAAAGCTTGCCTTTGCAATGCTTTGAAATTCTGGTTATTTTCTGTGGTTGCGGGAGCAGGATTTGAACCTACGACCTTCGGGTTATGAGCCCGACGAGCTACCAGACTGCTCCATCCCGCGCCAGAAAATTATTGTTGTAAGCGCTTCATTTAATGCCTCGCTTCAACGTGGTGCGTATTATACATAGGGACTTTCGCAACACAAGTACCAGCATGCGAAATATTTCATTTTTCTGACTGTTAGCGGTTTAATTGACCAACATGAACAAAGTTAATACGAATTAACCGATTTTCAGCTCCTATTTAGACACGTAGATTCAAGCTATTTAAATTTTTCCATTTTTTCAGCCAACGAAAAATCTAATTCTGTGAGCCCACCAGCGTCGTGCGTAGTCAATGTTACTTCTACTTTATTATAAACATTGAACCACTCCGGATGATGCTTTAGCTTTTCCGCCCAAATCGCAATTTGAGACATCCACCCAAAAGCTCGGATAAAGCTCTTAAACATAAACGTCTTTTTGATAGTGTCTCCACTTTGCTCCCATGGTGTGTCATCGGAAACCAGTTCATTGAGCGCTTTCATTTTTTCGTTAATTTCATTATCAGACAGCTTCGTCGCCATTCTTATCTCCTTCAATCACTGATTATTACGTAAAAACCTTACCTACTACGGGATACTTTAATCGATTGGTTTAACATTAGAAGAGATTGGAGACAAAATCACAAAGAGGAATGGAGGCTAAGGTTTACAAAAGGCCACCCTTTAACTTCTATAGTCAAAGGGTGGCGATACTTCTACCTTATTAACAGATTAGAACTCGATAGCTAAGCGCGCATAGATTTGACGACCTCGTGGATCGTGAACCTTAGAGTCAAACCCGCTGTTAGTGAATAGCTGTGGAGGCTCTTCGTCGAACATGTTAATTGCGCCTAACGTCAATACATAACTTTGTTCTGTATCATATAAGCCACCTAAGTCGATGTTGTATTGAGCATCTACCGTCAAGTGACTATCCACTTCGTAATAGCCACCTGAACAACCACCCACGTTTGCAGTACCGTCCGCGCAATTTTGATCATCGTCATACGATGAGATGTAGCGAAGGAATATATTGGCTGCATGAATATCGTTTTGCCAAGCCAGCCCCAAGTTCGCACGTAATTCAGGTGAAGACACTCCAATGTTATTGAAGTTACGGCGTCCAGCACCATCAATGTTTCCTGCCTGTGGGTCCATCAAGTCATACTTAGTGATGTAGGTCGCATTCAACGTAGGTGTAAAGTTACCGAAGTCTGTCTCTATTTTATAACTGGTTACAAAATCAAGACCCGATGTTTCCATAGAACTCGCGTTAACATATGTGTTATTTACTTGAAGAACAGGCCCAGTCAGCGGGTCTCCAGCACGGATAACGCGGTCTGGGTTAGTCGGGTCTTCATTTAGTACCGCCTGCGCGTTCTCTTGAATGATCAGGTCTTCAAACTCGAAATTCCAATAATCAACTTCAACAGAAAAGTCTCTGAAAGGCTCGTATGAGAAGCCAATATTATAGGCTGTCGACTCTTCGGGTTTTAGCTCTTCATTACCCGATGTTCTAACAGCCACAAATGCCGTAGCACCTTGAACGGGGTCACTAAGCTGTTGCAACGACGTTGCGCCACCTTGTGCTAAGAACACTGTTGGCGCTCTAAACGACGTAGATATCGAGCCGCGAAGTGAAAACTCATCAGTCGCACGCCACGAAATCGCTAACTTTGGATCCACCGTACTTCCAATGATACCGCCGTAATCTTCATAACGAACCGCTAGTTGAACATCTAATTCGTCATTTATTGGTAATGCAAGTTCACCGAACGCTGCCCATACATCCTGGCTACCATCAATATCAGGGTTACCGATAACGAACGTGAAACTGTCTTGGTTAGCAAGGTCATCGTAATCTTGGCGAAGCTGGTTTTCACGATATTGAACACCCAATGCTAACGCCGCAAAGCCACCGTCCATTTCGAACACATCAAACGATGTAATCGCTTCGAAAACTTCAAGGTCCGCTTTAGAGTCAATCACTTCGGTTGCCGTAAAGGAGCTAACCACATAATCAGAGTTAGGTGCCGTTGTGTAAGACGTTGCAAAAGGGTTGAAGAATTCGCAATCCCCTACCCCTGGCGTTCCAGCGATAGGATCACAATTAGAGCCACCTAGACCGTATAGCGCAAGCTGAAACTCGGTATTTAGTACATCAGGAACCCTAAATACAAAATCGTTAACCGCACGTGTATAGCTTACTTCCCAGAACCCAGTATCTGTCACACCTTGTAAGCTAGTGCTGAAGCGAAAGGTATCTGATTCGGTATTAGCTGGGTCACCAGGGAAGCCGTTACCTTCAGCGCGGCCGAAGAAAGCAACAGGCTGACCAAATGGATTCTGCGGATGATAATCAGGAACAATTGGAGAGGTTAAAATTGGGAAGCTCGGTGCTCCACCACGTTCTGCACGGTTTCTCGCTAAACTGAATTCAGCCGACCATGTAATATCGTTATCGAACTCGTAGTCTGCACGTACATAAGCATTTGTTCGGCTCTCATCGGCAACATATGAATAGAATTTACCGAAATCAAAACCACAAAAACCAATTTCTAAGCCTGGCACTGTACCACTTGGCGCAAGTAAATTGGGTGCACCACCAAACTCCTCACATCCGTACGGGTCGATAATGGGCAGTGCCCCTGCACCTGGAATATTTAAGAAGAAAGAGCCTGGGTTACCCAGAGCACTTGTATCGTCTTGGGGACGACTTAGTCGTCTATCGCTGAGAAAAAGCGGCGAACGATTGGTATAGCTTATCGCCGCTAATACGCTTCCGTTATCTCCGGTTGCGCCCCATAAACCTTGTAAAATGTATTCTTTGTTGTCGCCATGCGCACCATCTTGATAGTCAAGGCTTACCGTTGCTCCGTCATAATTGCGTTTGGTGATAAAGTTAACGACACCTGCAACGGCATCAGAACCATACAGAGCCGACGCACCATCTTTAACCACTTCCATACGATCAATGGCAATCATCGGTACAAGCGAACTGGTATCGACGAAGTTCAGGCCTTCGTTCGTTGGTTGCGCTGTAACGACCTGACGCTTATTGTTAAGTAAAACCAGAGTAGACGCTACGCCTAGACCACGAAGGTTAATATTCGACGTACCCGCTGTTGCGTTTTGCGTAAATGCATCGGGGTTGTTTTCAGCACCCGTGTTAATAGTGAGTGTTTGTGTAATATCTGCAATATTCTTTGCGCCGATAGCGTCAATAGCCACGCTATCTACCACGGCTAGTGGAGAAGGAGATTCAAAGTTTTCGCTACGGCGAACAAAACTACCGGTAACCAAAATGAGTTCTACGTCTTTCTTAGCTTCTTGCTCACTGTCAACGTCTGCTTCTTGGGCTGATGCGATATAAGGTGAGCAAAATAAAGCAGTGCCGACCATTGCCGCCACTGCTGTCTTACGCGTTTTAAATTTCATAGTGTGATTCCAAATCTGGGCTTATCACTACCGGCATTACTACCCACACTTTCCGCTAGCGACAGGCTGTTCGATTTCGTGTTGTTATTGTCTGAGGCCATGAACAAATATTGACCTACGCAATTGATACTATGCTCGAACTTCACCCTTGTAAATTTATTGTAAATAATATATTTACATTAATTTTACACATGGTCTGACCAGATATCCTTTAGGATAAATTGAAGCCTTTCCACCGAATTTAGCCATATCCCAATTGAGAATATGTTTCCCAATATGGGAAATTTATTCATTACGCTTGATTGATCGCGCACCTCAAAAATCAGGCATACCCTCTAACTTTCAATACGTTACAAGATTATTTTGAAAGGAATGATTCTTGAAATATCAGGAACACTTTATATGAAGGTGCACGAGGTCTATGGAGTTTCCAAAAATAGATGAGGTTTATAAATTACTCAGCGAAAAGCTAGAGTCTTGGGTAGAAGGCGGCATTACGCTTCTTCCCAATATTGTTGTCGCATTTTTTATTGCAATAGCCTTTGGCATTTTCGCCAAAGTGATCGGCAATGTTGCTGGCAAGATTATGCGCAGAACATTTGAGTCTCGACAAATTGCAAGCCTACTCACTTCAATAATCAAATCTATCGTTTTAATAGCGGGAATTTTCATTGCGCTAGACTTTGTTGGCCTAAAAGGTACTGTTACCTCTTTACTTGCAGGCGCAGGTATTGTCGGGTTGGCCATTGGTTTTGCGTTTCAGGACATGACGGAAAATTTTATTGCCGGTGTGGCCATGGGAATTCGAAAACCCTTTGAAATTGGCGACGTCATTGAGGCAGAAGGTGTATTTGGTAACGTAAAGGAAATAAACCTTAGAAACACCTTAGTTGAAACTTTTTATGGTCAACTTGAAGTTATACCCAACAAGATTCTTTTCCGAAATATATTGACCAATTATTCATATCTTGGTTATCGAAGAATAGAGGTCCCTGTAGGCATTTCTTATGCTGATGATATAGAAGAAGCCGCTAAAGTTATTACGGATGCTATGAATGAAAAAGATTATGTCATCAAAAAAGAAGAGACCGCGGTATACGCAGAGTCTTTTGGCGATTCAAGTATCAACCTATTACTGTGGTTTTGGATTCGATATCCAGGAGAGCCTGGATTTATGGTCGTACGCCACGACGCGATCAGTACGGTAAAAACGGTATTAGAAGAAAACGATATTCTTATTCCTTTCCCTATCAGAACATTGGATTTCAATGCTAAAGGGGGAGATAAACTTAATAGTATGCTTAAAAAGCAGGATGAGAGAAGCTCAAGTGAAGGTAATACAAATTCATCAACTGAGCAGTCTGATGTGAAAGCGGGTGATAATCCCGAGCAACCCGCAGAAGAATGAAACTAACGGAGATGCAAATGGAAATGTTAAATTCAAAAACACTTAAACACGCTTTTTTAGTTCTTATACTCGCAGCAAGCTTTGGGAGTTTAGGCGGTTGTGCAACGGTTGAAGGCGCCGGTAAAGATATTCAAAGTGCTGGAGAAGCCATTGAAGAAGGCGCCGAGGAAGCGTCTAACTAACTCGTTTCTGTCAGCATAGGTCTTGCCGATAAAGATTGACTTTGTAGGTAAAAGCCTGACGATTGCTAAACTAGGTCCTGTTGATCTTTGCTATATATCAAAGGTCAACAAACGCCAGCATCTCAGGCTTTTTTATTTTGTGGCACCATATTTCTGCAATAAACGGTGCGACGTATCAACTAGACAACGGCATAGTACACGCACCGTAGAATGCATTTGGCAATATGCCGTACTAGTCTGTACGGCCACTTTTACTGCGTACAATAACAATCTATCAAGGCTTAAGCACCGCGAGCATGAGAAAGCCACCTATTAGCGCAGGGTTCCCATTCGACTTAAGTAGGCAACTTGCTTCCACTTTATAGAGCTTCCCTTGTGCCTTTTCACTGATTTCGACAAGTTTGAATTGATATTTAACAGCGTCATTACTTTTTACTGGTTCAAGAAAACGTAACTTATCAATGCCATAATTAATCATCGACGCAATACGTTCGCTTGGCGCGATCACTTCAGCGAATGCTTTAGGCATGAGACTGGCAGTCAAGAAGCCGTGAGCAATTGTTGTTTTAAAGGGACTTTCTTTTTCACAGCGCGCAGCATCTAAATGTATCCACTGGTGATCGCCGGTAGCGTCTGCAAATTGATTGATCATGTCCTGCGTAACCGTCAGCCATTCAGGTTGTTCAAGGGTATCTCCCACTGCTAAGTCTAAAAGTGTTTTCATTTTTCAGTCCAATCTCCATTTATTGACGATAAAACTACTATTATTACCTTGAATGTTTCAATTAACTTTTAATAATAGGTATTTATAAATATTCTTGTTACACTAACGTAAATTATTCGTAGATGCTATGTAGCATTGGATCACAGCTTTCGATTAAACGCACCGTGATACAAACTAGCGCCTCTTCATCTATTGGCTTTTTTCAGGGCACTCGCTCTTAAAGGATTAGTTATGAATCTCAATAGAATCGATTTGAACCTTTTTGCAGTATTCGACGCCATTTACACGGCAGGAAGCTTAACCAAGGCAGCAGATGTCTTATGCATTACTCAACCAGCGGTAAGTAACTCTTTAGCAAGGCTAAGAGAAATGCTTAATGACCCGCTGTTCGTTCGTACTGGCCACAGTATGACGCCTACCCCTGTGGCGCAAAATATTATTGTTCCAGCTCGACAAGCCTTAGCCTTACTACGAAGAAGTGTGCAAGAAAGTCATACATTCGACCCTCTCACAGCCGAGAAGTCCTTTAATTTTGCCAGTCGTGATTTGCTTGAAGTAAGCATTATGCCTCGACTCATTTCACGTTTGCAGAATCTGGCGCCAAATATCGGGTTAACCAACTACGAGATTCCTAGAAGCCAAGTTGTTTCGGCGATGGCATCGGGCACGTTGGACTTTTACTCAGATGCATCGACATTTACAGACCCTCATTTGTGTAAAGAAAAAATCGCCCAAGACAGACTTGTTGTGTTAGCGCGTAAAAATCATCCTGCGCTCAAAAACGGGCTTAACTTAGATACCTTTCTACGATTAGGCCATATTAATGTGTCACAGCGTAAATCTGGTGTGGGCCCAATAGATATTGCGTTAGATAAAATGGGCAAAAGACGCAAGGAAGTTATGCGAGGTCAACATTTTTTAACCGTACCAAGTACGATAGTGAAGACAGACTTAATCGCGTGCCTGCCGTTTCACCTTGCTAAACATTACGATCTAGCGTTGTACGAGGTTCCTTTTGATCTACCGCCTGTAGAGTATTTCCTTTATTGGCACGTAAGCGCCGACCATGATCACGCTCATATGTGGATGCGTGAACAAATAATGGAAGTAGCGAGCAACTATAAACCTCACTAACGCCACTTCTCCAAACAGCGCTCGTTATGGGCGCTTTTTTGCCTCCATAAACTTATAAAACCACATACCTAAGTATCGCTTAGAACGTTTTCAAGATTTCATTTTTGTCGTTTAATCCTCTCGAACAAACAAACAATCTATAGAAGTACTTGAGGAATTAACCATGTTGAAAATTGTTAAAACTTCTCTTGTTATCGCAGCGACATTAGGTGTGTCGGGCGTAGCACAGGCTGATGTTAACGAAGCACTAGCGAATATTTGCACTATCGTTCAAGCGGACGATAAAGGCGAACTACGTAAGAAAATGCGTTCAGTCGAATCAGACTACCGCATGAAACTTAAAGACTACTACTCAGCAATTAGCTGTAGCGGTAACAGCCTGATACGTACAGCACTGCTAAACAATGCTTTAGAAGCTGGCGAGCTACTTGTTAAGAAAATGCCAAAAAGTGATTTAGAAGCACCTGAAGCTGATGGAAAAACACTTCAAGCTTGGGTTGCGGAAAACGGTCTGCAAGATAACCCAATTGCTGCGGTTATCAACGACCGCCTATAAAACAGTTTCACACCATGTGAACCAGTTCAACATGGTTGCAGAGAAATCTGCACTTTAGAAAGCGACCTTCGGGTCGCTTTTTTCTTTTGTATCAGTCGATAAAATTCAATGCATAAAAAAAGAGTATCCCCTACTCCCTGAGCCGTTAACGTTGCGATATCGTCATTTGTGGATGCAGGCGTTATTCTGTCTACATACATGGCTTCATATGTCCGATGAAAACCACCAACATCAATGTGAACAATACCCGTTTGAACGTTCTCCACATCATAAGCTGGATCTTTAATGAAGAAGGCGCGCAGATTAGTTGCGATATTAACGAGAGAGTAACGAGCTTTAAGTTGAAAGCTACGCCAGAAAAGCCTATAGTGGGTGTTGCAGCGGGCGACAACAAACTGCACGCTATAAGAGGCGCTCTGCGATCGAAATTGCTCAATGGGCTCATCACGACAGAACGTACTGCCTCAGTACTGCTTACTTCTTAATTTCGTTCTTTTCTTATTAATACAATGCCTATTGCGTACATTTTTAATACGCATTAACTTCAACAAGAAGCAAAAAAACAGCATTAACGTTGTTTTTTTGCACTTTATTTGGCTATTTTTTGATCTTCGATTGCAATTCAACTTAGTTTGCCTACGCCCTTTAATACTAAAGGCTACAGCGCATTTTATACCTGTTACATCTTTAGTCTAACGTATTATTCGATATACCTTGTTATTTGAATGAATGTTTTTCATTCGACCTGATTGTTTTTTAATTAATCCCGAACAGACAAACCGATTAATTAAACAAATATAACGAAGGAAATTTAACCATGTTGAAAATCGTTAAAACTTCTCTAGTCATCGCAGCATCAACATTAGCTTTTTCAAACGCAGCACAAGCAAATGACGTAAACGAGGCACTAGCAAACATCTGTACTATTGTTCAGGCTGACGACAAAGGCGAATTGCGTAAGAAGATGCGTCGCGTACAGTCTGACTTCAAATTAAAGTTACGTGATTATTACTCAGGTGTTTCATGCGGTGGTCAAAGCCTTATCCGCACGGCCTTAACGAACAACGCAGTTGAGGTAGGTACACTGCTTGTTAAGAAAATGCCAAGCAAAGACCTTTCTGAGCCCGAATCAGACGGCAAAACACTTCAAGCGTGGATAGCAGAGCAAGGCTTACAAAGCTCGCCAATTTCTGCTGAGCTTAACGATAGAATCTAAGCACTAATTCACATAGCCATGTGAATCGATTCAACATGGTTGCAGCGTCAGCTGCAATGAAAGGCCCCGCTACGGGGCCTTTTTACTTTCTGTCTCTTTAAATTTTCACGTTCTTCAACCCAGTGACTTAGGTAATCAAGCTACGGTATGCGTGAGCTCGTAACGCAAGCTCACACTTTAGGTATGGATTGACATACCATGTTATTTTACAACATGTTTTTCAAATAGTTAGGTTCGGGTTTAATGCATCTCAACGAACGAACACAATCTTAATAACAACAATCGAAGGAATTTAACCATGTTGAAAATCGTTAAAACTTCTCTAGTAATTGCAGCATCAACTTTAGCTTTTTCTAACGCAGCTCAGGCTAATGACATCAACGAAGCACTTGCAAACATTTGCACAATTGTTCAAGCAGATGACAAGGGCGAACTACGTAAGAAAATGCGTAGCGTTCAATCAGACTACAAACTTAAGCTTCGCGATTACTACTCTGGCATTTCTTGTAACGGCCAAAGCCTAATTCGCACTGCTCTTACTAGCAATGCGGTTGAAGTAGGTACTCTACTGGTTAAGAAAATGCCAAGCAAAGACTTAGCAGAGCCTGAGTCAGACGGTAAGACGCTTCAAGCGTGGATTGCTGAACAAGGTCTTCAAAGCTCTCCTATTTCGACAGAGCTTAACGGCAGAATCTAATATAACTAATTAATCACACCATGTGATGTAACGATTCAACATGGTAGCGGCAGGACGCCGCACTGGAGGCCCCTTTTAGGGGCCTCACCCCTTTCTAGAACCCTATAAAATTTATCACTTCTTTTTGTACCCATTCAGGTTTTTCCCTGTGTAACCAGTGCGACGCGTTCGGGATAAATAATGAAGGCTGGCTCCCTCAACATTCACGTACTTTGAAACAACCACTGTGCTCACTTCCTCTATGTTGTTTTTAAGAAACAAAAAGGCCGAGCAAAATAACGTATCCAATGATGACTAGGTTAAATCATTATCTCGGCTACATTATTTGCTCGGCCTTTCGTACGTCTTTTAATTACGCACGTGTATTGCTTTTATGTCGTTACTCGATAGCGAACATACTCTCTGGCATAGACATTAAGTTGTCTGCACCTGATTGCATAGCAGAAACCAGTGAGCGAGTACGGGTTAACAAACGGTCAAAGTAGAAGCCCGTTGTTAAAATTTTACTCTTATAAAACTCGGTTTCGGTGCTACCTGCATCAAGCTGTTCTTGTGCTTTCACTGCCATTTTTAGCCAGAAGTAAGCAACGGTAACGTAACCTGAATACATTAAGTAATCGACAGACGCTGCACCAATTTCATCTGGGTTCGATGCTGCTGCCTTACCGATGTCCATAGTAATCTGCTGCCACTCGTCAAGGTGAGAGTTTAGCGCGTTAGTCCAAGCACTAAACTGAGCGTTGTCGCGCAATGAATTACAGTATTCGCGCACTTCTTGAACAAACACATTAAGCAATTCGCCATTAGAGCCCATTACTTTACGACCTAATAGGTCAACGGCTTGAATACCTGTAGTACCTTCATACATGGTGCAGATACGAGTATCGCGAGCTAGCTGCTCCATACCCCATTCTTTGATAAAGCCGTGGCCGCCATAAACCTGCATACCGTAACTCGTGGCTTCTTGCGCGGTTTCAGTTAAAAAGGCTTTTACGATAGGCGTTAAGAATGCAAGTTTTGCATCAGCAAGTTGTTTCTCAGCCTCGTCGTTACCATACAAAGTAACGTCAACTAACTGCATACAGTAAGCGGCAAGCGCTCGGTTGCCTTCCGCGAACGCTTTCTGTGTTAACAACATACGACGTACATCAGGATGCACAATAATGGGATCGGCCGGGCCTTCTGGGTTTTTTCGGCCAGTCAATGAACGGAACTGAATGCGGTCTTTTGCATAGCGTAACGCGCCTTGGAAGGCCGCCTCAGACGCAGCTAAGCCTTCAAGGCCTGTGCCAATACGTGCGGTATTCATGAACGTAAACATGCAGTTTAGGCCGCGGTTTGGTGGCCCAATCAAATAACCTTTTGCGCCATCGAAGTTGATCACGCAGGTTGCGCTGGCTTTGATACCCATTTTATGTTCTATGCTTCCGCAGCTTACCGCATTGCGGTCTTGCTTTTCACCGTCTTCAGAGACATTGAATTTAGGCACAACGAACAAAGAAATACCTTTGGTGCCCTCTGGCGCATCTGGCAATCGAGCTAACACAATGTGTACGATATTTTCAGACAAGTCGTGTTCACCTGCCGAAATAAAAATCTTCGTTCCTGTTAAGCTGTAGGTACCATCTTCTTGTGGTTCCGCGCGACATTTCAACATGCCAAGGTCTGAACCGCAGTGTGCTTCGGTCAAACACATAGTACCTGTCCACTCACCGCTAATTAGCTTTTCAAGGAACATTTTTTGCTGAAGTTCAGTACCGTGTGCCTTGAGGGTTTCCATACACCCTTGGCTTAGACCTGGGTACATCGCCCAAGAATGGTTTGCGCCTGAAAACCACTCAGCAATGATAGATGACAACGAATATGGTAATGCTTGACCGCCAAATTCTTCAGGGTGAGACATTCCTGGCCACCCGCCCTCAACATACGTTTGATAAGCTTCTTTAAAACCTTTAGGCGTTGTTACTTCACCATCAACCCACTTACACCCTTCTTCATCGCCTGATGCATTGATGGGTGCCAGTACGTTCTCCGAAAACTTTGCAGCTTCAGCGAAAATCGCCGACACCAAGTCTTCTGATGCTTCGTCGAAACCTAGCTTTCGATAGTGATTTTGATAATTTAATAGCTCATGTGTTACAAACATGGCGTCACGTTGTGGAGCTTTATAACCTTCCATACCCAATACCTATATTACTTCAAATAGACCAGCAGCGCCCATGCCGCCACCAATACACATGGTGCAAACAACATATTTCGCACCGCGTCGTTTACCTTCGATGAGTGCATGACCCACCATGCGAGCACCGCTCATGCCGTATGGGTGACCAATAGAAATGGCACCGCCGTTAACATTTAATAATTCGTCTGGAATGCCTAACTTATCGCGGCAATACAGTACCTGTACCGCAAACGCTTCGTTAAGCTCCCATAGACCGATATCGTCCATGGTCAATCCATGCTGCTTTAATAGCTTAGGAATGGCGAACACTGGGCCAATTCCCATTTCATCTGGCTCACAGCCTGCCACTGCAATACCGCGATAAATACCAAGAGGTTGAGCATTGCCTTTTGCCGCTGAGTGCTCATCCATAATCACTGTCGCGCTGGCACCATCAGAAAGCTGGCTTGCATTACCTGCGGTAATACAACCACCTTCTATCACTGGGTTAAGCGCTTTAAGCCCCTCTAGCGTTGTTTCTGGGCGATTTCCTTCGTCTTTTGACAAGGTCACTTCACGCTCAGAGGTTTCACCTGTTTCTTTATTAAATAAGGCTTGCGTTGCTGTGATAGGTACAATCTCATCATCAAACTTACCTGCTTCTTGAGCCGCTGCTGTGCGCATTTGGCTTTGGTAACCGTATTCGTCTTGTACGTCACGGCTAATGTTGTAGCGCTTACCCACCACTTCTGCAGTTTGAAGCATTGGCATATAAATATCTTTGTGCTTAGCAACCAGTGCAGGGTCTACTGCACGAAACATATTCATATTTTTGTTTTGCACTAAAGAGATAGAATCTAAGCCGCCCGCAACCATAATGTTGGTATCGCCCGTACGAATTGAATTCGCTGCGGTAGCAATGGCATACATGCCAGAACTGCATTGGCGGTCGAGTGTCATACCCGCTACGGTGACCGGTAAACCACCCGCTAAACCAGCCAAGCGGCCAATATTCATGCCGCCACTGCCTTGGGTTAACGCTGCGCCCATTACCACGTCGTCGACACTGGCAGGGTCGATCCCTGCGCGTGCTACTGCATTTTGAATAGCATGGCCACCTAATGAAGGGGCTGGTAAATTGTTCAGTGCACCTTTATAAGCGCGCCCGATTGGCGTACGTGCTGTACTTACGATAACTGCATCGCGCATTTTCATATTCCTTTCAGTTGGGCTGAAAGTTCAGCCAAAGTTTAGCTAGGCCTATGTGCTTCTTCTCGAAGTTACCTAGCTTTACCAAATTCGGATGTCGGGTAACGAGAGCTATCGCTAGCTCTCACCGTCGATTAATTCTCGCTAACAAAAGCTATGTCTACTTCGCTTTATAGCTTTTAAACGTGCCGCCGCTTTGGGCCAATTTCACCAACAAATCACTTGGTTCAAGCCACATTTTTCCGTAATCACCCAATTGATCACGATAGGTAGTCAGCTTATCTAAAATAGTGCCTAGCCCTACTTCGTCGGCATATTGCATAGGGCCGCCGCGATACACAGGGAAGCCATAACCGTAAACATAAATCACATCGATATCGCTAGATTTAGCTGCAATGCCTTCTTCTAAGATGGCAGCACCTTCGTTGATCAATGAGTACATGACGCGAACTAGAATTTCCTCATCGCTAATGTCTGAACGCTGAACCACGCCTAAACGTTCTGCTTCTTGCTTGGCAATTTCTAGTACTTCTGGATCTGGGACAGGAACTCGACTGCCAGATTCGTAGTTGTAAGCTCCGCGTCCGGTTTTGAGTCCGTTGCGCCCCTTTTCTACCAAGCGATCAGCCACTGCACCGTAAGCGGGGTCGTGTGCAATGTGCTCTTGTCGAGACTGTCGTACATAGTAACCAATATCTAATCCAGCCATATCACCCATAGTGAACGGCCCCATTGGCATGCCAAACTCGGTTAAAACACGATCAACTTGCTCAGGTGTTGCTCCTTCTAGCAGTAAGCGGTTAGCTTCACGGCCGTAAGGCTCAATCATGCGGTTACCTACGAATCCGAAGCAAACGCCTACCAACACCGCTACTTTCTTGATGCGTTTAGCCATCTTCATGCAGGTTTTAATGACTTCAGCAGATGTCTTCTCTGCTTTAACCACTTCTAGCAGTCTCATCACATTCGCTGGCGAGAAAAAGTGAAGACCAATCACATCTTCAGGACGGGATGTGGCTGTCGCTATTTCGTCTATATCCAGTGTTGACGTATTTGAAGCCAAAATGGCGCCTGGCTTACACACTTTATCCAGCGTCGAGAATACGGTTTTCTTTACTTCCATCTTCTCGAAAACGGCTTCGATGACGAGATCAACATCAGCTAAGTCATCATACGACGTAGTACCTGAAAGCAGTGCCATGCGGCTCTCTACCTGCTCTTGGGTTAACTTGCCTTTTTTCGCTGAGTTTTCGTAGTTCTTTCTAATAAGCGCTAATCCCTTCTCTAGCGCTTCTTCTTTGAGCTCAAGCATTGTGACTGGAATGCCGGCATTGGCGAAGTTCATAGCGATACCACCGCCCATTGTTCCGGCGCCGATAATCGCAACTTTATCAATGTTGCGCTCAGGAGTATTTTTGTCGAAATCGCTCACATGACCTGCTGCGCGTTCAGCAAAAAAGAAATGCTGCTGGGCACGCGCCTGTGGCGTATTCATACACTCCATGAAAAGCTTGCCTTCATTTTTAAGGCCATCTTCAAAAGCGAGCGTGTAAGCGCCGCGTACCGCTTCGATACATTTTAACGGAGCAAAGAAACCACGAGTCGCTTTTTTAGTTTGTGCAGTTACTGCATCAAACACCGCCTGCGCTTCGTCAGACATGGACAGCGTGATATCACTGGTGCGTTTAATCGCTTTATCTGGCGTTAATGCTTGTAAATACGCTTTTGTATCTTCAAGTAAATGCTCAGGCTTATCAGAAATTTTGTCGAAGACACCTGGAAGTTTGACCACCGACGTAGGCTTGCCTGTTACGATCATTTCTAACGATGTTTGTGCGTCGGCTAAACGAGGAAGGCGCTGAGTACCGCCTGCGCCCGGTAATATGCCTAGATTTACCTCTGGAAGACCCACCTTATTGTCGACAAAGGTGATGCGATGATGGCAAGCTAACGCCACTTCTAAGCCACCGCCGAATGCTGGTCCAGGGAGAACAGCAACAACCGGCTTAGACGCATTTTCAATCTTGTCTAGTACCTCAGGCAGCATGGGAGACAAATCGCCACCAGAGAATTCGCTGATGTCAGCGCCACCCGAAAAAATAGGTAGTGAAGAAGTAATAACAATGGCACTTACGCTGTCGTCATCTAGTGCATTGTTTATGCCTTCTATCAACCCTACTCTGATAGCGCGTGACAGTGCATTAACGGGCGCACTTTGCATTGTCAGCGTGGCAACACCCTGTTGTACTGCATATTCTACGGCTTTATTTTTCATCTCAGTCATAACCATGTCCTGTTTATCACGTTAACTGGATGTTATTGCAGTGTTGTCAATCATCCAAGTTTATTGGTGTTATAGACATTTATCATAATATTTAATATTGACCGCCAGCCCCTTTGTGAATTCATTTCTCTGCGCAGAGCCTGTCCTACCTTGCCTAAGGTTTATTTGACAGAAAATAAAACCGGTGTTTTTGTTAATCAGGCAACACTTGTAATTACATTTTATTTACAATAAGGATAATTGGCTATGCAAGTGCTTAAAACACCGGAAAGCGCCTTCGACACGATCACTGACTTTCCCTACTCCCCCTGTTTCACTGAAGTAACAGACACAGTAAGCAGTGAAATAACAATGGCCCATTATCAATGTGGACCGAAAGATGGACATACCGTGCTATTAATACACGGCGAACCGACGTGGGCTTATTTGTACCGCAAGATGATGCCCATATTGGCTGATGCGGGATTCAATGTCATCGCGCCGGATCTCATTGGTTTTGGACGCTCAGATAAACCAGTAAGAAAGGAGGACTACTCCTACGCTCGTCATGTGATATGGCTAAAAGACTGGTTTTCACAGGCTACTAAGGGCCCTGTTACACTCCTTTGCCAAGACTGGGGAGGTTTACTAGGCCTGCGACTTGTCGCCGATATGCCTGAGCGTTTTTTGGGTGTAATGGTGTCTAATACCGGATTGCCCACTGGCGACCATCCGCCAAGCGATGCTTTCATCAAATGGCGCCGTTTCTCACAGGATGTCGCCGTATTTCCCACATCTACGATCATTCAAAACGCCACAACCACTGTTCTAGATGAGGCGACTCTTGCAGCTTACGACGCCCCTTTTCCAGACGAAAGCTTTAAAGCAGGTGCGCGTATGTTCCCTATTCTTGTTCCTACAAGCCCAGACAATGCTGAGGCACAGGCGAATAGACAGGCATGGGAAAAGCTAAAGCAATATAACAAACCTTTTGTCACGGCTTTCGGTGATAGCGACCCTGTCACTAAAGGTGGCGATAAGGTATTTCAAAAGCTCATTCCTGGCAGCAGCGGCATGGCTCATACCCTTGTAGAAAACGGTGGTCACTTTATCCAGGAAGACCAAGGGGAAATGCTAGCCAAATTACTCATTCAATTTATAAACCAAACGCAGCTGAAATAGCCACGTTTCAAAAAACATTAAACAGTTACCAATAGGAGATTACCATGGATGCTCTACTCGACTTTTCAGGGCAAGTTGTATTAATTACCGGCGCAGGCAGTGGCTTTGGCCGCTTGTTATCGCTAGGTCTTGCCAACCGAGGAGCAAAACTCGTTCTTTCAGACATTAACGAAACCGCCCTTGAGGAAACGAAAAAGGATGTAAAAGCACTCACTGATGTCGTGGTGCTAGCGGGTAATATTGTTAGCGAGTCGCTAAATAAGGCGCTGGTTGAAACAGCCATTGAAACCTTTGGCAAACTGGATATAGCCGTAAATAATGCAGGCATAGCGCATAACCCTGCACCAATTCATCAAATGACAGAGGAAATCATGGACTTGCAGTTCGCTGTGAATGTAAAAGGCGTTATGTTTGGAATGAAGTACCAAATACCCGTTATGCTTGCACAAAAGCAAGGGCACGTTTTAAATGTAAGCTCACTTGCAGGACTAGGTGGAGCCCCTAAAGGCGGTGCTTATGCTGCAGCAAAACACGCGGTTTCGGGGATAACCCGCACAGCCGCGGTGGAATACGGCCGAAAAAATGTTCGCGTTAATGCAATTTGCCCATTCTATAGTCCTACCAATATTTTGAACGTAGACGGGTACAACACCCCTGAAGCGCGCGAGCAACTAGGCATGGGAAGTCCTATGAAACGTCTAGGCGAACCGCAAGAAATCGTTAACACCATGATGCTGATGCTTTCCCCTGGCAACTCTTACATGAACGGGCAAACCATAGCAGTAGATGGTGGTGTTACAGCGTGGTAATTTTTATCTCGCAGTTTCGAAATACTTGCAAAGGTATTTTTTGACATACCTTTGTATGACTCATCATGTTTCTCTTTCGTTCTACTTTAGGTGTAATGAAGAAGAACAAACAAAATCGATGAATGAGGCGAGTGCAACCGCCTCTGCAATCGAACCCCTATCAAGTAAAACCCAATAATTTTATTTAGCGATTAAGTTGAACAAAAAGAGAAAAATGTGATGAAAAAGCCAAGTAAAAACATTTTTTTAGCTACCACACTTTGTATAACCTATTCGTTGATTAACGTTAGTATTGCGCAAGAAGCCCAATCTACGCTTGTAAATATGAAGGAAGTGCCTTCTTCGCAACTATTAAAGAAGCAACGTCAAAATAAACCGCTAGCACTAAGCACGGTGAAGCGCGGTACTGATGTTTCGCTTCAAACCACCAAACAATCCAAAAGCCAATACCTTATTCATAGCGCACTGCCAAGTCGCCGCCTCAGCGCTAAGTAATTTTTAGGCGAGTACTCGTCTATCAGGTTAATCCTTTATATAACGTCATTTCTTTGCGTTTATTATTCTTTTTTACTCAATCGCACACGCAGCAATAGTATTTTACGAATCAAATATTTATACCAGTCCGCATAGGCAAGTGCTAACCGACGACATAGCACTTTTGAGAAAGTAGCGCCCTCGTAACGACATTAACGACATATGAGTTAACTATACTAATCGTGAATAGCGCGACACCTATTTGAAAACTACCTTCAAGATTACCACAGGTAGAAGAAGTCACAGGAAAGAGGTGAACATGCTTTTAAAACCAAAACACATCGCGTTATTGTTCACGCTGGCAATTGCAGTATCTGCAATGGGATAAGCACGAAGGCGTTTCAACATGGAAACGCCCTTCGAAAGCGCTCGTCAGTAGTAGTTTTTCTTGCTAGACGTGACGTAGGATTCTTTAGGTTAACGTTTAAAAAACTCAAAGCTTAGCGGATACACCCACAACTCCCCTTTGTTCGCTTTGACTGCTGCCACGATAGCAAAGACGATGTTCATTAATCCAAGAGCGATGAAGCCTAGGGCTCCTATGATAACCAGCGTCAAGACAAAACAAATAACAGAGTATATGAGCAAGCTTATTAACCAATTCGCTGTCACCCTGCCGTGCTGATTGATGTCTTCGTTTTGATCTTTGTGAGCAATCCATAGCACGATAGGCAATATGATACCTAAGCCAGGTATAATGAAACTGGATAACTGAGAAACATGAATGAGTGTACAGTAGCTTCGAGCGTTCAAGCCCCAGTAGAGTGGTTCTTCCGTTGACATAATGGTCCTTTTTATTGTGTTGGTTTGATTTGATAAATATGGGCGTTTTCAGTGTGACCGGCATCAAGCTTAACAGGAAAAATGACCCGCTCATATTGAGCACCTTCAAACTCATCCAGCATGGCCCAGTTTTCGGCAAGTTGAGTAGACGTTAGCATCATGCCCTTCACCTCTTCTTTTGCTTCACTTAGATCAGAAATAACAATTCCTTGGAAACCCCATAGCTGCTCCCCACCCTTGTTGAACTAAGTGCCCTTCTACCGTACCAGACTGCCACTGGCCATCAATATGAGCGACGATATGGTGATTTGGGCAATTAAGAGCAAGGCTTCCGTAGATAAACAACCTTTCTAAATCAGGTGTAGCAGACGTTACATTGTCATTGTTTTGCATTACTTTGACCCATTATTAAAAAACTTTTCGTCAGGTGTTGAGGCAAATTTAAAAACAGGCCCCAACCGTTCGCATTGCTAGTTATAAATTGCCTAAAAAAGCCAGTGCTTTTGTGAGAGTAATATCGAATTTGTTTTACAAAAGCAACACAGCGTTACACAATGCAAGAGCATGTCTATGTGAACGTCGATTCACGTAAAAAACACAATAATTAAAGGACAAAGTATGCTCAATCACAAACGTACTCTAATAGCAGCATTGGTAAGCGTTTCGCTTATGGGATGTGGCGAAAGTACAACACAGACAGAAACTAAACCACAACTCACCGCACAAGACGCCAAGCAGTTTTTAACACAGGCGCAAAATGATATTGCAAAAATGCAAGTTCCTGCCGCGCACGCCGAGTGGAGCTACGCCACGAATATCAATTTCGATACAGCAGCAGTCAGTGCTTACTTTAATGAAGTGCTTTCTACCAAGGTTGCAAAGTTAGCTAAAGAAGCGGCGAAATTTAACGATGTAGACGTAGATGCCGACACCCGCAGACAGCTTGATCTACTTAAAAACAGTTTAACAATGCCGCCGCCGGCAGATGCCGAAAAAGCAGAGCGGCTTGCAAAAATTGGTTCTGACTTAAGTGCCATGTACGGCTCTGGTGAGTATTGTAGCGAAGATGGTACGTGCAAAAGCTTGGTTGAAATGAGCTCTGAAATGGCCACCCTACGCGATGCTGACAAGCTACTAGAATATTGGTCAGGCTGGCGTGAAGTATCTAAACCAATGGCAGGACTCTATGCAGAACAAGTATCGCTTGCCAATGAAGGCGCTGCAGAGCTAGGTTTTGAAAACGTCAGCGCCTTGTGGCGTGGAAAGTACGATATGCCAGCAGATGAATTTCCCAAGGAATTGGATCGCTTATGGACGCAAGTAGAGCCTTTCTACGAGTCACTACATTGCCATGTGCGCGCTAAGCTAGGTGAACACTATGGCGAAGACGTAGTACCTCAAGACAAACCAATCCCAGCCCATTTATTAGGTAACATGTGGGCACAGTCGTGGGGGAATATTTACGATATCGTTAAACCTCAGCAAGAAATGAAAGTTCCTGATGTTACAGGCGCATTAGCTGAACAGGGGTATGACGAAATCGCCATGGTTAAACAAGCAGAGTCATTTTTCTCATCGCTTGGCTTTGAAGAACTTCCAGATACCTTTTGGGAACGCTCTATGTTTCAAAAGCCTGAAGGCCGTGACGTTCAGTGTCATGCCTCTGCGTGGGATTTAGATGACAAAGACGATCTTCGTATAAAGATGTGTATTCAAAAGACTGGCGAAGAATTTAACGTTATTCACCACGAATTAGGTCACAACTACTATCAACGCGCTTATAAAGACCAACCACTTCTTTACCGTGGTTCGGCAAACGACGGCTTCCACGAGGCTATTGGCGACACCATCGCTTTATCAATAACACCTAAGTACCTTAAGCAAATCGAGTTAATTGATGAGATCCCAGACGCATCAAACGATATCGGTATGTTAATGCAAGTTGCTTTAGACAAGATTGCCTTCATTCCCTTTGGTCTGATGGTTGACCAATGGCGCTGGAAAGTGATGTCAGGTGAAGTAACACCTGAACAATACAATCAACTATGGTGGGAATTGAGAGAAAAGTATCAAGGTGTGATGGCCCCTGTTGAGCGCAGCGCCGACGCGTTTGATCCGGGTGCGAAATATCACGTGCCTGCGAACGTACCTTATACACGCTATTTCTTAGCGCATATCCTTCAATTCCAATTCCATAAAGCATTGTGTGACATTGCAGGTGATGAGGGACCGCTTAACCGCTGTTCTATCTACGGCAGTGAAGAAGCCGGTAAAGCACTTAACGAAATGCTAGAAATGGGTATGAGCCAACCTTGGCAAAATGCGTTAGAAACACTGACTGGTTCACCGCAAATGGATGCCAGTACTATCGCTGACTACTTTGCGCCATTAAAAACGTGGTTAGATGAGCAAAATGCTACACGCCAGTGTGGCTGGTAACTATATCCGTTATGATTAGTCACTGGCTAACATAATTGATGCAGTCCAAAAAGCCTCGAATTTCGAGGCTTTTTTGTTGAATTTAAACTTTTGTACCATTGTAAGAGCGGTAGATTCGCGTAACGTTAGTGTATAAATTTCATGTGATTTTTGATTATATTATGCGCACCCTGTTGGTACTTTCTCTTTTCATTTTTTTTGCTGCAACTTGCAGCCTACCTGCATGCGCGCAACCTATTGCCCCAGCGTTTCATTCCTACAATATGGATAGTGGTATCGCCCACGTAACCATTTCAGATATTGCGGAAGATAAGTATGGTTTTCTGTGGTTGGCATCGCAGTCTGGTGTCGATAAATTTGACGGCTATACATTTCGAAACTTCGGCTTGTGGGGAGAAGACAAGTCAACAGGCCTCCAAACCCTGTTCGCCCTTCAGATAGAGGCAAGCTTAGACGGTCAATACCTGTGGGTGGGGACATACAGCGGGCTGAGCCGTATAGATGTTGATACTGAGTCGTTCAAGCACTACACGTTACCGGCGTCAGAGCCTTTCAATAAACAGGTAATTAATAGGATCAAGACCACCCACAATGGCCAGCTTTGGATAGTCTCTGAACGAAACCTTTATACATACTCTTCAGAATCAGACAGTGTAGAACTGGTTAGCTACCTTCCCAGTACCACCAGTACGCTGACAGACATAGAGCTTATCGGTAACACGCTTTATGTCACTTCTACCTCGGGCCTTTATAAACTTGATCCGTTTAAGAAGTCACTTGAGTTAGTGGCTTTTGAAAACACGAACTTTACTCGACTGGTGGCAGCAGAGAAATCTCGATTCTGGTTGGGTACCGCTACCCGCGGCGCATGTTTGTTCACCCCCGACGACCAAAGCACCACCATCGACAAAGACTGTACTTCTGAAACTCACGGTTTATCTGATAACTACGTTACAGACATCTTATTAAAGGACAACGGTGATATATGGGTTTCTACTCAGCGTGGGCTGAATATTTTAACGTCACATAACCCTAACTCTGTGCTGCGTGCACCGATTAACGAGAAAGATGCGGCCAAAGAGAGAATTTCAAGCCTTTATCAAACGAAAGCTGGGCTGGTTGTCGTTGGCACCACAGACGATGGGTTTGCGATTAGTAACCCTCTGCTTAGCAACTTCTACTCTCAGGAAATAGGCGAAGGACGTATAATCTCCTCTTTATCGAATTACAAAGATAACCAAGTATGGGTAGCGAACGAAAAGGGCCTTTGGCTTTACGACACGATAAGTAAAACTCAAGAAGGCCCATTTACTTCCAATGGTGCATTTGCGAGTAGCGAAGACACTAACGATAAGCTGTTGAGCGTGTTTTATCATACGAAAAGCGATGCATTATGGGTAACCACACGCACAGGCCTCGCCAAACTGAACCCTCAGACCAGAAACCTAGAATTTGTTGCGCTGAATGGTAAGTCGGGTTACAGCATTAATATCGATGATGACGGAGACATTTGGTATGGCGGCTACAGCGATGGGCTATTTGTATATCGCCCCTCAGAAGATAGAGTGATAAAACAATGGCCATTGTCGCTGACAACGAGAATTGTTTTGGACGACAATGAAAACGCGTGGTTAAGTACGGTATCCGGTTTATTTGTTGCGAATAAACTGACTGGAGACTTAACCAGCGTCAGTGAGTTTACGGACAAGATTTCAGATCAAACTGTAGTGACGTGGATTTCTCAGTCAAAACGCGGTGGTTATTGGATTGGAACTCAAGCAGCTGGGCTCTTCTTTATGTCTAAAGAAGGCAGTGATTTATCAACGATTAAAGTGACACAAATTAAGCCTGAAAGTCGATTGAGCAATGTATCCATCGGGGCAATTGTTGAAGATGATGAATATGGGCTTTGGATCTCTACAATTAAAGGGATTGCGTATTTAGCACCTGACTTGTCTACCCTTTCTTATTTCGGTGCAGAAAACGGCGCACTGTCTTCGGGTTACTATATTGGCTCTGTCACTGTAACTGAAAATAACACAATATTGTTTGGTGGGACGGAAGGCGTAACACAATTTACTCCTTCACAAGTGGCAAATGTACAGTGGTCACCTGAAGTGCACCTCACAAACGTTGAAACGGTGAGTAGGAACGAGCAAAACGGGACAACCTATCAGCAAAGACAGCGCCTAGACGAGGTAATCGAACTTAAAGATAACGATATTGCGCTCACTATTGAATTTGCCGCCACTGATTATATGAATGCAAACGAACTTAGGTATGCCTATAAACTCGCAGACTTTGAGAACAGCTGGCGCTTTACTGACTACAAGACAAGAACGGCCACCTACACCAACTTGGACCCAGGACGCTACCACTTCACTGTTAAAGCTATAAATCAAGAGAATGAATAGAGCAGCAATGCAGCGCAACTTGAAATAGTTGTGGTTCCACCGTGGTGGGATAAGCCTATATGGCGTGTGACAATTACCCTGCTAGGCATGCTGTTGATTTCATCGATGGTGTGGCTGAGGATAGCGTCGTTGAAAAAGCGCTCCGCTGAACTCGCACTAAAAGTTGAGGAAAAAACCCGAGACCTAGAAGCGGTCGTAGAAAAGTTAACGCAGCTTTCAACTGAGGACGCATTGACGGGTCTCAAAAATCGTCGCTACTTTATACAAAGAGCCAAGGCAGCATGGCAAAATTATAAACGCCATAATCATACTTTCTCCTTGCTAATTGTTGATATTGATTTCTTTAAGCGTATTAACGATGAATACGGTCATCATGTGGGTGACACAGTACTGGTCAAAATCGCTCGGATCCTGGAAGATAGTTTAAGAGAAAGCGACGTTATTGCGCGATGGGGCGGTGAGGAATTTCTTATATTGCTGCCTTCATTAAAGGTTCAAGAAGCATTTTGGGTGGCAGAAAAGCTACGTAAAGCTGTCGCTGATTACGAAATCGATGCTCCCCCCTACTCGGTATCAGCTACCATAACCTGCGGTGTAGCAGATATACGAGATTACGATAGCGTCGAGGCTTGCATTCACGCTATCGATAAAAAGCTATATGTCGGAAAGGAATCAGGCCGAAATACGGTGATAAAATAGCCGCTGGCTGATTATCATACTCATTAGTTTCTCTCTCCCATTGCATTGCCGTTTAAACGGCAATGCATGCAGGCAAACGTTTTGTCATGCATTTTATCGCAGTAATTGATCGCTTTCCTTTTTACCCGCCTATGTATTGTGAATTCTTAAGTAGCTTAAGATGAGCGAAATCACCTACAAGGAGGATGAAAACATGGCAAATGTATTAGTAATCGGCGCATCAGGCCAGATTGGTAAGCAAGCAACAGTGAAATTGTTGGATACTGGTCACAAAGTCGTAGCGCCAGTAAGAAGCCCAGACAAACTGTCGGATATCCAAAATGCCAACCTCACAGTGGTTGAGCAGGATTTAGAAAAAGATTTTTCAGCACACTTTGAAGGTGTGGACGTTGCGGTATTCACAGCGGGTTCAGGCGGTAGCACCGGCGCAGATAAAACACTTATGATTGATCTTTGGGCGGCCCGCAACGCGGTTAACTATGCAAAAGCTGCGGGGACATCCAAATTTATTATGGTTAGTTCTATTGGTGCAGACGATCCTGATGCCGTGGAGTCAGCAATAAAACCATATTTGGTTGCCAAACACATGGCCGACGAGCATTTAATTAATAGCGGCTTACATCACGTAATTCTTCGACCTGGCACTTTATTAAATGAACCGGGCACGCATTTAGTACGAACCGATATGCCAAGCAATAGGGACGATGCGGTTATACCAAGAGAAGATGTAGCGACAGCTATTGTCGAAAGCGTTGCAAGAGAAAGTAATGCTGACTTGATCACCTATTTGTTCAAAGGTGATACACCAATTTCCCATATTTTCTAAATGATTAACGCCCTCTCATTGGCCAATACATTATTACGTTTATTCAAGCTAGAGAGGGCTTATTTTTTACTTAGGTCGCCGGTTTGTATACTGCTGACTTAAGGGCTGCCCAGAATAGACAGTATCACGTACTCAATGTGCGCCTACTTAGAGACTAGAGATAGTCACCTACGGTATCAATGACTGACTGACCCAGTTGCCATTTCCGTCTTTTTGATGCCACTCTCGACTTTGAGGATTACCTCTCAAATTCAGGTAATCTACGCTGTCGATAGCCAGCATGATCACGCAAAAGTGAGGTGGAACTACACCAAAATCCCCTTCAACCTGTAGTGCCGAACCATCGTTTCTTGGTGTGCCTGGCTCGCCCCATAAGAACTGCTTTTTGCCTGCATCTGACAATTTATTCCAGTGCTGAGTAACTAAGTCAGCATCTTGATGTAACGTTATTATTGTTGCAGTACAAGAGAAGCGATATTGCTCCCTGGTTTTAGAAAAATACCAACACACCTGCGAGTTTGGATTCTGGCCAAGCTGGTCATATTTATGTGAGCGGGTGTCAGAAATAACCACCAGTTGGTTGTCATCGGTGATCCCTCTAAAAACCACGGTACGGCAGTACGGTACACCACTACCGTCCACAGTAGCTAACTGAAAGTAACGACTTTCTGGCATACTGCGGGTTTGGTGAAGACTCTTTGTCAACCCTTGTCGCCACTGGGGCATAACCACCTCCGAGAGTAAAATCGCCTATGCTTACCGCTACGCGGCTTTCTTCTTCGCAGCTAAAGAAAACAGCGTGTAGAAGTTTTGCGTGGTAATTTCCGCTAGTTCTTTTACCGTCACGCCTTTTAGCTCAGCAATAAATTCTGCCACTTCTACCACGTAACCTGGCTGGTTTTGTTTACCGCGATGAGGAACTGGCGCAAGCCATGGTGAGTCAGTTTCAATAAGTAGTCGCTCTAAAGGGATCGCTTTTACCACTTCACGCAATTCATCTGCTGAATTAAAGGTTACAATGCCTGAAATAGAGATATAGAAGTCCATCTCTATTGCTGCCAGCGCCATGTCTAATGACTCAGTAAAGCAATGCAAAACACCTTTGGTGTGCTCAGCTTTGTGTTGGCGGAGTAGGTTAATGGTGTCTTCCCTTGCATCCCGCGTATGAATAATTAACGGCTTTTTAGTTTCGTTAGCTACTTTGATGTGGTCGACGAAAGACGTTAGCTGGACTTCTTTACTTTCCGGACTATAAAAATAGTCCAGCCCAGTTTCGCCAATGGCTACAACTTCTTCACGCTGCGCCTTCTCTAACAGTTCTTCATAGCTACACGCTTCATCTTGATGTAGTGGGTGCACACCACAAGATACTGATACATCTTCAAACTGACTTACAGCTGCTAACATGCTGTCGTAATCACCAACAGATACGCACACACAAAGGAAGTGTTCAACACCTCGGGTTCTTGCGAAATTTAAGGTTTCAGCCAGCTCTTCTGGCCCTTGCTTAAGTCGGTCTAAGTGACAATGAGAATCTACGAACAAACTACACCTGTTTTAAAAAATTGCTGTCAGACAAAAGGGCTTCGACAAGCCAGCGTTTGCCTATTAACGTTGAAATTGCTTTAGTAACCCAAAAAGTACCATTGATTTATTAACACCTGCGTGCTGCAGCGTTCTTACCGCATCAACACACGCTTCATAGCGTTTAAAATCAACAGCCTGTTGACGTTTTATATATTCGTCATGGGCCAACTGTTGACACCACAATGCGATTTGAGGCGCATTGTCCTGCCACTTATTCGCAAGCGTTTGTACTTGCAAATTTGCATCGCCTGCTAAGAGCGCTTGCATACCATCGCTAAAATTGCGATAGCTAATGTCTTCTTCACCACTGAGGGCCTCTTCTACGCGAAGAGGGGCATAGCCATAAGCTGCAAGTATCGCTTCGCTTGCATCTTCTACGCCCTTAGCGTTTAAGTAGTTCAAACTGTCTGACACTGACGGGAGTGAGAGTATCTGCCGTTCACATCGACTTAATATGGTCGGCATAATTTTATTGATACTGTCAGTGATCAGCAGCAAGAAGGTATTATTTGTGGGTTCTTCCAAGGTTTTCAACAGTGCATTAGCTGCCGCTTCCGTCATGGTATCGGCACGAGGGATCAACAACACTTTATTGCCCCCCATTTGCGCAGTACCTGATAGCTTGCCAATGCCCTCGCGAATTTTATCCACACCTAACTGCTTTTCACTTTCTAAAATATGAAAGTCTGGGTGGTTTCCAGCCTGCCTCAAATGGCAACTTTGACACTGTTCACATGGCCCATTTATGCTTGGCTGCTTACACAATAGCGCATTGCTTAACCCTAACGCGAGTTGGTATTTTCCAATTCCCTTTGGCCCTGTCAACAATAAACCATGGTGTAGTTTCTTGGCCATATATCGCGACAGTAACGTCGAGAATGTTGTAGCAAACCAAGGCATTACTTGCATTAGCCTTTCCCCTGCTGGCTTTCGTTTCGCGCCATGTTACTGCTTTCGCTACTTGTGTTCGTCACATAGTCATTGATAACCGCAATCACGTCTTGATGAACCTTTTCCATAGGCTGCATTGCACTGACCACGACGATAGATTCATCTTGCTTAGCAAGAGACAAGTATTTAGCACGAGTTCGTTCGAAAAAGGCGAGCCCCGCTTGCTCAATGCGGTCAAGCTCCCCTCGCCCGCGGGCGCGCTCTAGTCCAACAGCAGGCTCGACATCCAGATATAGGGTTAAATCTGGCTTAAACCCTTTAAGGGCGATATCGCTGATGGCCGACATTGTTTTTCCACTGACACCTCGACCACCACCTTGATAGGCTTGAGATGACAGGTCGTGTCTGTCACCTACCACCCACGCGCCAGCATCAAGTGAAGGTAAGATTTTATTGGTAAGTAATTGCACACGCGCCGCATACATAAGAAGTAGTTCAGTCTCCTCACTCACGGTCTCATCCCAGTCGTGTTTTACACATTCTCGAATGGCTTCTGCCATCGGTGTGCCGCCTGGCTCACGAGTTTGCTCAACGCGCTTTCCTGCGCCTTTTAATGCTTGAACAATCAGCCCAATCACTGAGCTTTTTCCTGCCCCTTCAAGGCCTTCAACTACAATAAACTTTCCGCGCATTACTTTTTAAACTCTGTTTTTATTTAGCTATAACGTATTAGTTGTCTGCATCAATACGGCTATCGTTTTAACTGGTATTTTCGCACAGCTGCATTGTGTTCAGCTAGTGTCGTAGAAAATTGATGGCTGCCATCGCCCTTCGCCACGAAATATAGTGCATCCGTTGTAAGCGGATGCAGAGCCGCGTGAATGGCTGCCTTGCCTGCCATAGCGATGGGCGTAGGTGGAAGCCCTTTGATAACATAGGTATTGTAAGGCGTTGCTGTTCGCAGATGCTTACGGGTGATATTTCCGTCAAACGTGGGGCCGATACCATAAATCACGGTGGGATCGGTTTGAAGACGCATATTTCTGTTTAGCCTATTGACGAAAACGCCTGAAATCATGTCACGTTCCGCAGGCACAGCCGTTTCTTTTTCAATGATACTCGCCAAGACAAGAGCTTCGTAAGGTGTGGCTAACGGCAGTTCGGCATCCCGTAATTCCCATTCGCTAGAGACAAAGTCAATTAGCGCGCGGTGTGCTCTTTTCAATACCTCGCTTGCGGTTGTGCCTTTGGTAAAGAAATACGTATCAGCCAAATATACGCCCTCTGTCTGCGAAGCGTTTTCGCAACACCAGTCTACGCCATTATCCTGAGTGAGATGGTTTAATTTCCCTTCATTTAAATCAAACACCAAATCTGTGTTTTGTTTAAGCACCTCAAGCCACTGTGCAAGGGTTAGTCCTTCGACTAAACTCACTGCAAAAAGATGTTCATCGCCCTCAGTAAATAAGGTAAACACATCTACTAGTGACTGCCCTGGGCGCAGCATGTAGGTGCCAGACTTAACAGACGTACTTCCTGCAAAAAATTTGAGCCACACCTTAGCAACGAAGGGCGACACATCGGTCATGCCTATTTTACGTAAGTGTTTCACGGTACGATAAGCGTTACTGCCGCTCTCTATCGTAAATAAGGTTTCACTTTTTAATGCTAGTTCATCGGTAACCTTGCTCGATACATACATTACGCCAGAGGCTGCCCCAACAACGGCAAGCATGACAAGAGATAATAGAATAACAATTACCCGCTTCATGCTTGAACTTCCCCTTTCTTCATTGCTTTACATTCCATTTTATTTCTTTTTACTACTAATCTGGTGAAGCTCGTAAAACGTTGACGAACCCCTTTGTGAGAAGTGCGTTTTAGTTAATTTTGAAGCGCAGTCTGAAGCCGTGTCTTTAGCGCTACAATCGCATCGCTTCTTACATCAAAATCGACATAAGAGAAATCTGGCATTTGTATTTTCTGTACCGGCATTACGCCCATTAGTGCATTGGTAATTACCACTGCACTCGCTTTTCGCAAATAAGAAAGGTCATATTCCCCCACGTGAAGCGAACAATTGTCGTTTAACAGCGAATCAATAAGACACTGCCTGACTACGCCATTGACACCGCTTCCTTTCAAAGACGGGGTATACCATTGTTCATTGAGGTAGAAAAACACATTGCCAGCACTCGCTTCAATAATGTTATCTCGGGTATCGCAAACAATCGCATCGTGTGCGCCAGCGTCGTCTACTTCGTGCTTAACTAAAACTTGTTCTAGCCTGTTCATATGCTTTACACCCGCAAGCAATGGTTGAATGGCTAACCGCGTTTGAGCGCATATTACGGTTGCACCTTCATTCGCAAGACTATAGTAATGGACAGGGTAAGGGTGCTGACTAAATCTGACTAATGCTTCACTGTCTTCGCTTCGCGCATACCCTCTTCCGGCTTGACCTCCCGACACGTGAACTTTTAGCACATATTTTGGAGAAACCTTATCACCTGAGCCGTTCTTTATCGCCTTAACCTGTTCAGCAATTGCGGCTTCAAGCGCGCGGATATCAATATTGAGCTTGATGGCTGCCGCATCGTGCTCTAAACGTGAAATATGATAAGGCAATAATTCTACTTGATGTTCACTTACCAACAATGTGGTAAACACACCGTCGCCATAATTAAACGCCCTGTCACTTGATGAAATAGGCGTAGCGCTAGGAATAATTCTCACTGCCTACTCTTGTTCGCCGTTACTGTGATTGTTGGAAGTATACCAATTTGCGTTTGTCAGACAATGTCTAGCTGAATTGATTTGGCTGTAGCGGTGCTCAAAGAGACCTGAGTTTAATGATATTCACTGTGAGATTTAACTGTATAAACAACAAAAGGCAGCCGAAGCTGCCTTTTAAATATACGCAAATTAAACTTAAACAGCGATAATTACGCTATATTAGTCACGCAGTATTAGATACGCTTGAAAATCAATGAGCCGTTTGTACCGCCAAACCCGAATGAGTTACACAGTGCGTAGTCTTCATTGAATGCTTTCGCTTTGTGTGCAACAAAGTCTAAGTCGCAGCCTTCACCTGGTTCATCCAAGTTGATGGTTGGCGGCGCCATTTTGTCACGCAGTGCCAAAATAGTGAAAATTGCCTCAACTGAACCGGCGGCCCCTAGCAAATGGCCTGTCATTGATTTAGTAGAGCTAACAAGTAGCTTGTGAGCATGGTCATTGAACACGCGTTTCACCGCGGCTACTTCGGCAATATCACCTGCAGGCGTAGACGTACCATGTGCGTTAATATAGCCGATTTCGCTTGCATCCAACTTCGCATCATTTATCGCGTTTTGCATAGACGCAGCCGCACCTTCGCCATCTTCGGGTGGAGAAGTCATGTGGTATGCGTCGCCGCTCATGCCAAAACCAACCAGTTCTGCGTAAATGGTCGCGCCACGCGCTTTTGCTGCTTCGTATTCTTCTAGCATTACCACGCCAGCGCCCTCACCCATGACAAAACCATCGCGGTCTTTATCCCATGGGCGGCTTGCTGCTTGTGGGTTGTCGTTGCGAGATGACAACGCACGTGCTGCGGCAAAACCAGCCATGCCTAGCGGAGTAATAGACGCTTCTGCGCCTCCGGCCAACATGGCATCAGCATCGCCATAAGCAATTGTTCTTGCGGCAATACCAATGTTATGAACGCCTGTTGTACAAGCAGTCACAACGTTTAAATTCGGTCCTTTCAACCCTTCTATGATAGACAAAAAGCCTGAGATCATGTTGGTAATGGTTGAAGGTACAAAAAATGGCGATACACGCTTAGGACCGCTATTTGTCAGTTTCAAATGGTTTTGTTCAATTTGTTCTAAACCACCAATACCTGAACCAATAGCTACACCTACACGATGCGCATTATCTTGTGAAATAGTTAAACCAGAATCGACCAAAGCTTGCTTGCCTGCTGCTATACCCAGCTGGATAAAGCGGTCCATTTTCTTGGTTTCTTTCTTTTCAATGTATTCCTGCGGATCAAAATCATTAATTTGACCTGCGAAACGGGTTGAATAGTTACTACAATCGAAATGGGTGATTTCACCGATGCCGCTCTCGCCCGCGAGCAATTTGCGCCATGTGTCTTCGCTATTAAGACCTAATGGTGAAAGCATTCCAAGACCAGTAACCACTACGCGACGTTTTGTCACAAAAAGCCCTCGCTTTGGAACTAAGGTAGGAGATACAAAAACGGCTCTGTTAGAAGAGCCGTTTTGTCGCTACTTAAGACTTAAGCGTCTTTGTTAGCGTTGATGTAATCAATTGCTGATTGGACAGTAGTAATTTTTTCTGCTTCTTCGTCAGGAATTTCAGTATCGAATTCTTCTTCCAAAGCCATTACTAGCTCAACAGTGTCAAGTGAATCAGCGCCTAAATCGTCAACGAATGAAGCTTCTGCTTTTACTTCTTCTTCTTTCACGCCAAGTTGTTCAACGATGATTTTCTTAACGCGTTCTTCAATGTTACTCATAATTCTAGGTTTCCCTTAAACGTCACTAGATAATAAAAGTGCCGCTAGTTTATTTTGCAAGGTGCATCCTTGCAAGCACCAGTTTAAACAAATTTTCTGGTCAAACCAGCGACATTCGAAATTCGTAAAATACTATTTTTACATCCAAGTTCGGGTAAATACCACCCCAAACTAAGGAAAATTCGCAATTTTTGCGAATTTACCCCATATACATACCACCATTTACATGGATAGTTTCGCCTGTAATATAGGCTGCACCATCACTTACTAAAAAGGCAACAGTGGCTGCAATTTCATCAGGCTCGCCTAATCGGTTAGCCGGAATATCTTTGAAAATGGCTTCTTTTTGGTCATCGGTCAGCGCTTTTGTCATATCGGTATCGATAAAACCAGGCGCTACAACGTTGATGGTGATACCACGAGAAGCCACTTCACGAGCCATTGATTTAGAAAAACCAATGACCCCTGCTTTCGCTGCAGCATAGTTTGCCTGTCCGGCGTTACCTGCACTGCCCACCACTGAACCAATATTCACGATGCGACCAAAACGCTTCTTCATCATACCGCGAAGTACCGCTTTTGACAGTGTGAAAATTGAGGTTAAGTTGGTGTCAATAATGTCCTGCCACTCGTCATCTTTCATGCGCATTAGCAGATTATCACGTGTGATACCTGCATTATTGACCAAGATATCGATACCACCATGTGCTTCATTAATCGCTTTAATCGTGGTATCTACGCTTTCTTTGTCGGTGACATTTAGTGCAAAGCCTTTGCCGCCGAACTCAGAAAGATAATCGCTGATCGCTTGTGCACCATTTTCACTGGTTGCGGTTCCGATAACCGTAGCACCTTGCTGAGCAAGCTGCGTGGCAATCGCTTTGCCTATACCTCGGCTTGCGCCGGTAACAAGCGCAATTTTACCGTCTAATTGACTCATTGCGTTTCCTTATTGTTTTAATGCTTCAACACCATCAGGTGTATTAACTGCAAGAGATTCTAGGCTCTTGTCGATACGTTTGTTCAATCCAGTAAGTACTTTACCAGGACCTACTTCAATAACGCGCTCAACGCCCGCTGCCGCCAAGTATTCAACAGTACGCGTCCATTGAACGGGGCAATATAGTTGTCTCACTAATGCGTTCTTGATTGCATCACCTTGGGTTTCAATAGTGACATCAACATTATTCACGATATTGATTGCAGGCTCATTAACGTTCAATGACGATAACGCGTCTTCTAACTTGTCTGCTGCAGGACGCATTAACTCACAGTGTGAAGGAACGCTTACCGCAAGAGGAAGTGCGCGCTTAGCGCCCGCTTCTTTACATGCATTAGCAGCTTGCTCTGCGGCGTTCTTTTCCCCCGCAATAACCACTTGGCCTGGAGAGTTAAAGTTAACTGGCGCAACCACATCGCCTGTAGCAATAGCGGTTTGCTGACAAATATCAGCAATGGCGGCATCGTCTAGTCCGATAATGGCATACATGGCACCCGCACCTGCTGGTACAGCTTCTTGCATGTATTTACCACGTGCTTCCACAAGCTTGATAGCATCAGCAAAATCCATGGCGCCGCCACATACTAGTGCTGAGTACTCACCAAGGCTGTGACCCGCTAGGTAATCCACATCGATGCCCTGCTCGCGAATAACACGCCAAATTGCTACGCTAGCAGCAAGCAACGCTGGCTGAGTGATATGCGTTTCGTTAAGTTTACCGTCTGTATCATTTTGGACTAAATCCCACAGGTCGTAGCCGAGCGCGTCAGAGGCTTCTTTAAACGTTGCTTCGATAATAGGAGAAGTCTCAGCAAGTTCCTTTAGCATACCTACGCTTTGAGAACCTTGTCCTGGAAATACACAGGCTGTCTTTGTCATGTCGATTCCTTATTATTTTTAATTTACTAGAAGCGAGAAAACGTCGGAGTTGGAGTGCCCCTATCGAGGCGAAAATCACCAAGGCAAATATCTGCAAGGCTAATAGCGTACAAGCGCCGATGCCCAAGCAAATCCGCCTCCGAATGCTTCTAGTAATAAATGCTGTCCGCGTTGAATGCGCCCGTCTCTGATAGCTGTATCAAGCGCTGTAGGCACAGTAGCAGCAGAGGTGTTACCATACTGCTCTAACGTGAGCACTACTTGATCAAGAGACATATTCAGCTTTTTAGCTGTCGCTTTAATAATTCTAAAGTTTGCTTGGTGAGGTACTAACCAGTCAAGATCAGATTTTTGCATACCGTTGGCAGCAAGGGTTTGTTCTACCACTTCTGAAAGCTTGGTTACCGCAACCTTAAAGACTTCATTACCACGCATCACACCCCAGTTCTCGTGAACCGACTGCTCGTCACCACGGGTTGGATTACCCACGTACAGCAAATCGCCATGAGAGCCCGAAGCGTTGATATGTGTGGAAAGAATGCCAGGTTCATCACTTGCTTCAATAATCGTTGCGCCTGCCGCATCGCCGAACAAGATAACCATGGTTCTGTCTTCAGGGTTTATCAAGCGGCTCAAACAGTCGGTACCGACTACAAGAATACGTTTCGCCATGCCAGACTTAATATATTGATCGGCAACACTTAATGCGTAGCAATAGCCTGCACACGCAGCAGCTACGTCAAATGCAGGGATACCGTCAATATCGAGAATGCGTTGAATTTCACATGCTGTGCTTGGAAGCGCATAGCGACCACTCGTGGTAGCGCACACAATCATGTCGATAGATTTCGGGTCAATACCAGCCATTTCTATAGCTTTCTTACTGGCTTCTGCCCCCATGGTAGCAGCGGTTTCATCTGCTCCAATAATACGTCGCTCTTTTATCCCGGTACGGTCAGTGATCCATTCGTCACTGGTGTCCACCATTTGCTCTAAATCTGCGTTTGTACGCACGTCGCTGGGATAATAGCTACCTGTTCCTATAAAGCGTGAATAATTGCTCAAAGCTGCTCCAACAATACCGTTTCTATCTTTGTCTTTATCTTTTCAGGTAAATGCATCTTTGCTTCTTTCATTGCTTGCACGATGGCGTAATAAAAGGCGTCTTTTTGTGCATTTCCGTGACTCTTGATAACAATGCCGCGCAATCCTATCAGACTCGCACCGTTATACTGGTCGGGGTTCACGCTGTTATAGATAGATTTCAGTAATGGGAAGGCAATTTTTGCCAATAATCGGGTATAAAAGTTCTTCTGTGACTGGCGTTTTACTTCGTTTATCACTAACTTAGCCAGCCCTTCGCTCGATTTAAGCGCTACATTTCCGGTAAAACCGTCTGTTACCACTACATCGGCATGATCGGTGAAAATGTCGTCGCCTTCTACATAACCAATATAGTTTATGCCTGGTGCGTCTTTAAAAAGCTGGTCGGCAGATTTTACCTGTGCGTTACCTTTAATATCTTCTTCGCCCACGTTTAATAAGGCAACCCGTGGCGATGCTATGCCCGCCACCTCTTGCGCAAGCACTGAGCCCATAACGCCGTATTGGAAAAGTATTTCAGGCGTGCAGTTTACGTTAGCGCCTAAATCCAAAAGAAAAACGTTATGGTGCCCTGTTGTAGGCATCATATTAATGAGTGCGGGCCTATCAATACCTGATAAGGTTTTAAGCAAATAGAATGATAAGGTAAGCAGTGCACCGGTATTACCTGCGCTTACGCACGCGTTTGCCTCGCCACTTTCGACAAGTTCAATAACGCGACGCATAGAAGAATCTTTTTTGTTTCGTAGCGCTGACGTTGGCGCTTCGCCCATCTCAACGACTTGTGAGCAATGCACAATAGTAACGCGGTTGCGTTCAGCGTTGGTAAGGGGCTGTATACCTGCTTTGATGGTATCTTCATCACCGCATAGCGTGAAGTGCACGTCTGGGTGAAGTTGAATAGCCTTTACGGCTGCGGGAAGGATAACAGGGGGACCATGATCGCCCCCCATGATATCTAACGCGATGGTTAGTTTAGACAAAATGTAGTCGCCGTATTACGCGCCGATTACTTTCTTGCCTTTGTAATAACCGTCAGCGGTCACGTGGTGACGACGGTGAGTTTCGCCCGACGTTGAATCGACAGACAAAGTCGCGCCTGTCAATGCATCGTGTGAGCGACGCATACCGCGCTTAGAACGCGTTTTACGATTTTGTTGTACTGCCATAACTTACTCCTGGTCTCGCTTAAGTTCTTTCAAAACCGCGAAAGGGTTTTGTCGCTCTTGTTCCGGTTCAATCTTTCCAAACGACATATCGTCTTGCTTCACTGTACACTCCGACTCTGCATGAAGGGGCACAATTGGCAAAGATAACAGTAGTTCGTCTTCAAAAATTTGAAGCAGATTAACTTCTCCGTGGTCGTTGACCTCTACCGGTTCGTAAGCCTCGGGAATGATGTCATCGCTTTCCTGCTCTTCTCCCTGCACTGGAGTAAAACAGAATTCCGCTTCCACGGGATAATCGAGTTCACCATTACACCTTTGACAGATAAGTGTTACCTGCGTGGCTAAATGGCCGTGAAAGACAGTAAGACCCTGCGCGTCTTTTTCGAACTGTACTTCTGCGTCCACATAGTCATTGCATCGGACAACTGCTTCACTCAATCGTTCCATATCTTTAGACGCAATCACGCCCCGGTAATCGGAACGTTTCATGGCACTTTTAGTCGGTTCAACCGAATGAGGGAGTTTCACTTTCTGCATAGGGCGCGCATGATATAGGGTCAACCCTTTCCTGTCAAAGCAAAATTGCGTTTTAACCTACAATAAAACGCTGTATGTGGTGCGCAGTGATAATGTAACATTGTACTACTAACTGAAAGTACGCAACATATTGATTTTATAAAAGGAGTAATTGTGGCCTCCCTTGTTCTCGCCTCATCATCGCAATACCGAAAAATGTTGCTCGCCAACATTGGTATTCAGGTAGACACCCACGCACCAGATATTGACGAAGCGCCCTTTGCGAACGAAAGCCCTACCGCATTGAGTTTACGTTTAGCCGAACAAAAGGCGCACAAGGTTGCCGCTGAATTAGAAAAGGTAAATAACGACACCATTATTATAGGTAGTGATCAAGTAGCTTTGGTCCAAACCGATGCGGGGCCGCAGCTACTTGGCAAGCCTGGCACGTTTGAAAATGCAGTAAACCAGCTAATGGCATGCCAAGGTAAGCAAGTGTCATTTTATACTGCACTTTGCCTTCACCAACCTAGCGCTGATAAAACGATAACACAGGTAGATGAAACACGCGTTTTCTTTCGCCATAACAGTGAAGCTGCCATTCGCGCCTATGTAGATAAAGAGCAACCACTTGATTGCGCTGGCAGTTTTAAAAGCGAAGGTTTGGGTGTATTACTGTTCGATAAAATAGAAAGCCGCGACCCTAACAGTTTAATCGGTCTTCCGATAATGCTGCTAAATGAATTACTGGGCGCACACTTCGATGTCGATTTATTAGCAATGGCTGCGCAGTAAGCCACCAATTCTGTCAGAGCAGTTGTATCAAAGCAGTGCTACAAACCAGCGCTATTTGAATAGCGCTGTTTCTAGTTCACTTATAGAGTGTACAAGTGCAACAGGAAACAACGCTTCTAAATGAACCTGCGCATGTACACCGTATGACACCCCTATTCTATCCATACCAATCGTTTTCGCCATTTGCATGTCGTAAGTTGTGTCGCCAATCATCACGGCATCTTTTATTTCATAGCCCAGTTCATCAAGTAACTGTAGGAGCATGTCGGGCGAAGGCTTTGATTCTGCCTCATCGGCGGTACGTGACGCACTAAAGAAAGGTCCCGTCCCTGTTTGTGCCCACGCTCGATCAAGACCGCGGCGCGCTTTACCTGTCGCAACGGCCAATGTGCATCCCGCTTTTTTCAAATTGCTAAGTAACTGTTCAACGCCATCGAACAAAGGACACGGCGTTGTATCCCAAGTGACAAATGCGTCTTTATAGGCGGCGACTAAACGTTCGGCTAACTCATCGTCTTTGATATTAAAAAGCTGTTTAATGGCAGGCTTTAAACTTATGCCAATAATGTGGCCTACTTCGTCGTAGGTAGGAACAGGCATATCACATTGTTGCGCCGCATGTTGCATGCAGCTAACAATTTTGGCCGCCGAATCCATGAGCGTGCCATCCCAATCGAAGATAACAAGTTTGTACCTAGGCAGTGTTTTATCTAACGAAATGAAAGGCTGTGTTTCCACAACCTGTTTTTTTGAATGCATAACTTACAGCGCTTTAAGTGTATTTGAGAGAGTGTCGTCTAATGGCGCGGTAAATGTTACGCGCTCTTCAGTCGCTGGGTGCAGCAGTGAAATACTGCGAGCGTGAAGGAACAGTCTGTTCAGTCCTTTTTGGCGCATTGCCGCGTCGAAATCCGCATCACCGTATTTTGGGTCACAAGCAATAGGATGACCCGCATGCAAACAGTGAACGCGAATTTGGTGGGTTCTCCCCGTAATAGGCGACGCTTCAACCAAGGTTGCACCTGCGTATTCCTCTAATATGCGATAGCGAGTTTCTGACGGTTTGCCATCGTCGCTTACACTTACCATGCGCTCACCCGATTGCAGCACATTTTTACGAAGTGGCGCTTTAACTTTAAATCGGGTTTTAGGCCACTCACCTGCAACTAGCGCATTATATCGCTTGTCCATTTTGCCAGTGCGAAGCTGCTCATGCATGTGGCGAAGGGCAGAACGTTTTTTAGCAATTAAAATGCAGCCCGACGTGTCACGGTCTAATCGGTGTACCAATTCCATAAATTTGGCATCGGGACGCAAGGCTCTTAAGCCTTCGATTAAACCAAAGCTTAAGCCGCTTCCACCGTGAACAGCCATTCCAGATGGCTTGTTGATAACAAGTATACGGTCGTCCTCGAAAAGGATATGCGACTCTAATGATGCAATTTTATCGAGCTTTGGCGATGGCGCAGGCGCACCTTCCGACACGCGAACCGGTGGAATTCTGATTAAATCGCCGGCTTGTAACTTATATTCAGGCTTAACACGACCTTTATTAACCCGCACTTCACCTTTGCGCAAAATGCGATAAATCATGCTTTTCGGCACACCTTTTAGCTGGGTGCGCAAAAAATTATCGATACGTTGACCAGCCAAGTCGGCTTCAACCGTTACAAATCGTACTTTTTGGGGAGCTTCTTCTTTCATAGGGGCATTATACCCTATTGCAAAGTACCCAACATACTGAAAGTTACGTTTTACTAAATAATTATTATATCAGCGCTTAGCTAGGACTTAGAAAACCCACCTTTGCGCATACTTTTTATCCAAAGCGCATGTTTTCTGTATTTAACATCTCAATTTATGGGATTTATTCATTCGCTTTCCTTGCTAAAATTTGACTTTTAGTGCGATAATTATCGATGTTTTTAACACGATTAAATTCACGTAAAAAGAAAGGTGTGGAACAGGCATTTCGTTGCCGCACTTTAACAATGTGAAACACAGCGTTATAAAAACAACAACAAGACCGAAAATCAGCACGCATCTGAGTGTGTTGTTTTAGCTTGTAAACGATAAAAGCATGGTTTGAGCGTCGGTGACATCAGCAATGATAAGTGTTCGATGAAATAACACATTCATACCGACCCCGCGAGAGAGGCAACGACTACACTGCCGTAAAAAGCGAGGCTGTGCTTGCGAACATAAAATAAGTTTGCCGTTTAGCTAACAGAATTAAATGACAATTGAGTGGCAAAAATGATGCCGCTTGAAAAAATGAAATGAGTAATAAGGGCTAGTCGCTCCCGACATCCTTAAAGCAGTGTGAACATAAATGCATCTGTACGATTATACGTGTCAATTCACGGTCGTATGGGTTTGCGCTTAAGATAAAGGCGCTTGTTTATTCGCGAGAGTGTTTACCCACCAGGGATAATGCGACGTTACAACAAGGTCCCCGTCCAGCCGTGAGGTTGCGCGGTGAGGGTTTGCACATGTCACTTTAATTTTGTGTCTTAACGGCTGTACGAAAACAGAGTTAGATACAATGAAAAGAATGTTAATTAATGCAACTCAGCAAGAAGAGTTGCGCGTTGCTCTTGTCGATGGGCAACGGTTGTATGATTTAGATATAGAAAGTCCAGGACACGAGCAGAAAAAAGCGAATATCTACAAAGGTAAAATTACCCGCGTTGAACCCAGCTTAGAAGCTGCTTTTGTTGACTACGGTGCAGAGCGCCATGGCTTCCTACCCCTCAAAGAAATTGCCCGCACTTACTTCCCTAAAGGTTACAAATTCGAAGGCCGCCCTAACATCAAAGATGTGATTAAAGAAGGCCAAGAAGTCATTGTTCAAATTGATAAAGAAGAGCGCGGCCAAAAAGGCGCTGCATTAACTACATTCTTATCGCTTGCAGGCAGTTACCTAGTACTTATGCCAAACAACCCTCGCGCTGGCGGTATTTCACGCCGAATAGAGGGCGACGAGCGTACAGAGCTTAAAGAGTCACTAAGCAAATTGGACCTTCCTGAAGGTATGGGTTTGATTGTTCGCACTGCGGGCGTTGGCAAATCCTACGAAGAGCTAGAATGGGATTTAAAAGTCTTGCTTACCCATTGGGAAGCTATCTCTAGCGTTGCTGAAGAACGTGAAGCCCCTTTCTTGATTCACCAAGAAAGTAACGTAATTGTTCGTGCTATCCGCGACTACCTACGTCGCGATATTGGCGAAATCCTTATCGATAAAACCAGTATTTATGAGCAAGCTTTACAGCACATTCAATTGGTGCGCCCTGACTTTGCAAATCGCGTAAAGCTCTATCGTGGTGAAGTGCCGTTATTTAGTCACTACCAAATCGAAAGCCAAATTGAGTCTGCATTCCAACGCGAAGTGCGTTTGCCTTCTGGCGGCTCAATTGTTATCGACCCAACAGAAGCACTAACCTCTATAGATATTAACTCTGCCCGTGCAACAAAAGGTGGTGATATTGAAGAGACAGCGCTTAACACAAATTTAGAAGCGGCAGACGAGATTGCCCGTCAACTGCGTCTTCGTGACCTAGGTGGATTGGTTGTAATCGACTTCATTGATATGACGCCAGTACGTCACCAACGTGAAGTTGAAAACCGCATGAAAGACGCGGTGAGAAGCGACAGAGCACGAGTACAATTGGGTCGTATTTCTCGCTTTGGCCTTTTGGAAATGTCTCGCCAGCGTTTACGCCCTTCTTTAGGCGAATCAGCGCATCACGTGTGTCCTCGCTGTTCTGGTCACGGTACCATTCGTGGCACTGAGTCTTTGGCACTGTCTATTCTTCGTATTTTGGAAGAAGAAAGCATAAAAGAAAACACGGGGCAAATTGAAGCGCAGTTACCCGTTCCAGTAGCGACGTATTTACTTAACGAAAAGCGTAAGTCTATTCAGCTTCTAGAAAAGCGCCACGGTGTTGACTTGCTACTCATTCCTAATGCGAACCTAGATACACCGCACTACCAGGTATTACGCAGACGTCCAGATGACGTTATATCTGAAGCGAGTTACGACGTAGAGTTAATGCCTGCGGTAGAAGCTGAGACGGAAACAACGACTTCAGCACCGGTTAAGCGCGAAGAGCCAGCACTGAAGGGCCTTGTTGCCCCAACGGCTGCGCCTGTTGTAGCGCCAAAAGAAGAGCCAGCGAAGACGGCCGACGATGTGCCTTCGCTATTTGCCCGATTTGGTAAGTGGATTAGCGATTTATTTGGTAGCGAAAGCGAAGAAGAAACCAATAAGGACAAAAAGCCACAGTCTGGTAACAAAAATAGAAACAACCGCAGCCGCAATAACGACGATCGTCGCCGCAAGCCGCGCAACAAGAATAATCGTCGTGGCAACCAGTCTCAAAACAGAGACCATGGTAAAGACCAAAATCGCGATGGTGAGCAGAATGATAATCGCAAACCGCGCAGCGATCAGCAGCGAGACCAGCGCCAAGATCAAGATGATAAGCGCAATAACAAAGGTCGTAAGCCTCGTAAGGCACAACAACCTCGCGATGAGCAACAAAAGCCTAAGCACGAGAAGCAAGACGGCGTGCAGCAAGAAAACCAAGCGCAGAAGAAGCGTGAAGTTGCTGAACGCAGAAAACGTCGTGACAAGCGCCGCAGCGTCCGTGTGAAGAAAGATGACAACGGGGCAACTACTGTTGAACAAAACGAAGCCCAGGCTGCGCCAGTAGTTAAAGAAGCGCCATCGCAACACAAAGCTAAGACAGACGCCAAGCCTAAAGCGCCGAAAGCAGACGCTGCGGTTGAAAGCACGGCAGAGCCGAAGCAAGATGCGCAGAAGCCAGCAGTCAAAGCCGCGCAAAAGCCGGCGGATAAACCTGCTGAAGCGAAGCCAGTATCGGATGCTGTTAAGGGTGAAGATGACTCATCAGCGATTACTAGTGATGCCGTTGACGGCACTGATGCAAATACCGACGCTAACAGCGAAGAGCATGGTCAAAAACGTGAAGGCCGTGGCCGTTCACGCCGCTCTCCACGTCACGTTCGTGCCGCTGGTCAACGTCGTAAGAAAGAGTCGCAGCAAGTTGACGATTCAGACACGCAAGCTAAACAGCCTGGTGAGTTGTCACCGCAGCAGCCAGAAGCAGAAGTTGAAGCGACAGCTAAGACAGATGCACCTGTTGTCGAAGAAACACAAGCAAAAGAGCCTGGGCAACTAGCGCCAGCTGAAGAGCAACCTGTTGCTAAGCGAGAGAAAGCAAAGCTTGACGTTGACGCCGTTCAGGACGAACTTCAGTTTGATGCAGAGCCTTCAGCGGGTAAAGAACCTTCAGCGGATGCAGAGCCTTCAGCGGGTAAAGAACCTTCAGCGAACGATAAACCTTCGGAAGCTGTAGACTCAACTGATGAAGTAACGTCAGCAGACGATAACGCGACAACTGAAGCTAAACCGGCTAAAGAAGCTCAAACTTCAGTGCAAGAAAGCAACGTTGAAGAAACGGCTCCGGCAGCACAAGCGGAACCGGCAGTTGAAGCTAAAACAACGCAAGCTGATACGGCGTCAGAAGCTAAAGACGAAGCAACGGCATCGCCAGAGCAAGTTGAAATAAACTTGGCTGACGCACCTGCAGTTGCAGAACCAGAAGCACAGGTGCAAGAAGCGAAAGCAGATACGCCAGCGGCTAAAGAAGAAGCTGAACCAACAGCAGCGCCTTCTTCGAGCCTAGCAGCGAGTGGCAAAGGAAAGCGTGGTGCATCGCACCCTATGGCATTGCCTGCAGCAGTAAACGACGCATTTGTTGATGTAGCGCTTACCGCTAAAGCTGACGACACACGACCTGCACTCGCAGTATCGGGTAAAACTGCAGCGATGTCGCACGTAACGTCACGTGCATCAGCAGTAACAACGCTTCCTCAGTCGGTAGATGACGTTGCCGAAGTAGCAGCAGTGGCTGAATAATTTTCAGTCGCTATTGCGCTACTAGCTAATTGACGTAAAAGCCGCTTTCGAGCGGCTTTTTTGTTTGTTAGTGTACGTTTAACATCGAGTCCGAGTTGAGAATAAAATGTCAGATACGGTAAACCAGCAGTATATAGATTGGTTAAGCCAAGTATGTAACGCGAAAGTATTAGACACACAAATGATTCAACCTCTTTGGAGTGGCTACGGAGCGTGCTTTCGTGCCACTTTGGGCTATCCTAATAATACTTTTTCAAAGAACCAGGACGAGAGAAGCCCTTTCCAAAAAAGCCAGTATCACCAAGCTCAACAAAACCCACTTGGCGCGCAACAAGGTGGAGACGAAGCAGCGCTAAAAGTAGTCGTGAAATGCGCCACTCCGCCACACAGGCTCTCACACCCTAAAGGCTGGAATGGTGAAGCTAGCCACAACCGTAAGTGCCAATCTTTTAAGGTAGAGAACAGTTTTTATAGCGATGTTCAAGTCCAAACTGATGCGTCGTGCCGTACAGCTAAATGTTTAGCGCACAGCCAACAGGGCGAAGCCTCCCTTCTTATTATGGAAGACTTAGCACACAGTGGCTATTCTCGCACGGCCTCTTCAATTTCCGCTGCGCAATGCATCACTGTTCTAAAATGGCTTGCCAACTTTCATGCACGCTTTGCCAATGTGAGAGATGAATTTGATAGCCGAAGTTTACAATTATGGCCTGAAGGCACTTATTGGCACTTGGCAACCCGTGAAGATGAGTTCAACGCCATGTCGGATGGATTACTAAAGCAACATGCTGTCGATATATCTACCACGTTAGGCAACGCTCACTATCACACTTTGGTGCACGGCGATGCTAAAGTGGCTAACTTTTGTTTTACCGAAGATTTTTCTGACTGTGCAGCTGTCGACTTTCAGTACGTGGGTTATGGCGCAGGCATAAAGGACGTGGCGTATTTTTTGGGCAGTGCACTATCAACCCAAACCCACATGAAGCATCGTGATGCACTGCTCAATACCTACTTTCAAGCGCTCGAAGATGCGCTACACACTCGATTGGCTAACAATGATAGCTCGGCTTGTTTCAAGCGTGCTGATATTGCGCTTATCATTGCTGAATGGAAGTACCTGTACTCCTTCGCCTGCGCTGACTTTTATCGGTTCTTAGCGGGTTGGAGCCCCGAACACTGGAAAATAGATGAAGAGCTCCAATATCAAACAGATATTGCCTTGTCTATTCTTGAGCGCACGGCTTAAACGATTGCGTTTTCATAGTGATCACGACTTTTATGAACGTACTTTTTTTCTCTCTTGCGCCCTTTTTTACGTTCTATTTTTACACCAATTCGGACGACATGTCGCTGGTAGCCCATCTGCTCAGACTTACTATTTTATTGCCGTGAAACTGCACCATTAAATTACGTTTAGCGTATATAGTGACAAATAATCATAACGCTGCTGCCAATGTACAAACGTAAACTCTACCTTTTTGGGCTACTTTCCACTTTTATTCTGTTGATTGCTTTAGCCAGTGCAGCCATATCCGCGCATTTAACGCGCACTAACTTAGCGCAAGCTCAACTCGCTCAATCCCTGCTGTCAGAGCACCAGCAGTTATCAAGTATTTCCTACAGGCTTTTCAAACAGCTAACCGATGAGCTAATTTTTGGCAAGAATGCGAACCAAGCGAAAGTGAGAAACAAACAACAACAAATAGAAAACTCGTTGAACCGTATAAAATCTCTGGAACTTGCCCAACGCGAAGCACTAGGGCTTGAGGCAACATTAGGAAGTGTTGAAGATACCGATGAACTTGAAGCGCTGATTCAAGGCATTGTGGAAGAGTTTAGAGCTATTGCGCTAAGTAATGACAGTACTCCACTTAATCAACAGCAGCGCCTTCAAACATTACTTGAAGTAACTATCGACAACCAGTTTAGGGAGGCCATCAACTCTGCAGTAAACCGCCAAACAGGCGTTGTATCGCGCATTAACGCTAGCATTGAAACGCTAAACAGCAGCATTGTGTGGTTTACTATCAGTTTAGGCCTTATCACCTGTCCTTTCATTCTGCTGGGTTGTTATTGGCTATTCAATGCCCTGTATCAGCCGCTTACAGTTATTCGCACGGGTACCGATGCCATTGCCTCGGGAAACTACCACTATCGATTGCCTGAAACCCTGGATAGCGAATTTACTGACTTGGTCAAAGCACTAAATTCGATGATAGCGCGACTACAAGAACACGAAGACCAGGCTGATGCACATCGTAAGCACTTAGAGTTTGAAGTGGAGAGCCGAACCCGGGCTTTAAAAGAAGCCAACAATAAACTCACTCAGCTGGACGCAAAGCGCCGACAATTTATGGCTGATGTAAGTCACGAATTGCGCACGCCGTTAACCATTATTCGTGGCGAAGCGCAGGTAACCCTTAGGCAGTCTGCGGCTAGCAACGAGATTTATAAAGAAACGCTAGAAACCATACTTGAGCAAGCCGTGAACTTAAGTAAGTTGGTTGATGATTTGCTGCTGCTAGCGCGTGCCGAGATGCACGAATTTACTGTAGATCTGGTTAAATCTGACTTACATAACCTGCTTACACAAAATATGGCGTCATGGCAAAAGCTCACAAAGCCAAGAGACTTAGACCTTAAATGGCTTGCCAATAATGAGGTCCAAGTGCTAATCGACAAAGACAGAATTGTGCAGGTACTGACCATCCTTATCGAAAACGCGCACAAATATTCTTATCCCGATACGCCCATTGTGCTGCGCGTTGAGAGCGAAGGCCCGAATATCAACGTATCGGTCATTGATAGCGGTGAAGGCATTTCTTCAAGTGATTTGCAGCACGTTTTTGAACGCTTCGTTAGGTTAAAGCGCAAAGGCAATGGAATGGGGCTAGGTTTGTCTATCGCTAAAGCGATAGCAGAAGCCCACCACGGTACATTGAGTGCGCATTCCACATTAGGTAAAGGCTCGCAGTTCACGTTGACGCTGCCAGTTTTACAAGACCACGCGACGTCCTTAGATTAATAACAACCGTTAAGTAACTTCGAACGACTAGGATCATAACAACAATGAAAATTCTTATTGCTGATGACGAAGCCCCCTTACTACGCTTTCTTTCACGAGGCTTAAGCGCTGAAGGCTTTGAGTGCATCGAAGAGTCGGCATTACACAACTTAGTCACGCGCATTCGCCATGAAAGCCCTGCTATTATTGTACTTGATCGCATGTTTGGTGATGAAGATAGCGTAGAGCTGCTGCCCGCAATCAAGTCGCTTCCCCATGCCCCTATGGTTTTGTTGCTAACCGCGGTGGACGAAGTACGCGAGCGCGTGAATGGTTTAAAACAAGGCGCGGATGACTATTTGTGCAAGCCATTTGACTTTGACGAACTACTTGCGCGCATAACGGCCTTGAGCCGAAGAGTGACGAATACACCGGTTACCCAATTAGGCCTCACCATCGGACCGTTAAACATCGATGACGAGTCACGTATTGCGACATTGTCTGGGGAAGAGATTTCACTCACCAAACTAGAATACGACATGCTCTACTACTTCGCCGAAAATGCTGAAAAAGTGCTGTCTCGAGAACGCATATTAAGTCGAGTATGGCGAAGCCACAGCGATCCGCTAACTAATGTTGTTGATGTTTATATCAGTAGGCTGCGACAAAAGCTTCACAGCAGTGATGCCATAGTTATTGAAACTCTGAGAGGCAACGGCTATCGGTTGACCACCAGAAAATAGTCGTTTCGTCTCATTAACTGTTGCATTCATGTGTTATCCCGCCCAATTTGAATACTCGTTCAAAGTTTATAAAGGATAATTATGGCTCGCTCACCTTCTTCATTACTCTCAAGGCTATGTTGCGCAACCGCTGTAGGCATTAGTCTATTGCCATCACCAGTCTTCGCTCAGACAGACACCAGAGGTGCCGCGCAGCCTGATAAGAATACAGCAATGTCTGCACGGGAATTGCGAGCACCAAAGGTTATCTTTTTCGATGTTAATGAGACCTTGCTTGACCTCACCGCCATTGCGAAGCCTACCACCCCATCCTGACGTGCGCGATGGCTTACAGGCACTTAAAAACAAGGGTTATAAACTAGTAAGCCTTACCAACTCGTCTAATCAAGGCGTATATACTCAATTTAAGAATGCTGATCTTTTGTCTTATTTCGACGAGCGACTAAGTGTTGAAGACATTAACTTATATAAGCCCGATACTCGCACGTATGAGTGGGCTATTGAAAAAATGGGTATAACAGCAGAAGACGCTATGTTAGTGGCGGCACACGGTTGGGATATTGCTGGTGCTAAACAGGCAGGCTGGCAAGCCGCGTTCATTGCACGCCCCGGTAAGGTACTTTACCCGTTAGCAATAGCGCCTGACACGGTGGTAAGCGGACTAGATGAATTAGTCTCCCAATTACCCGATGCCAAATAAGCGTTAGGGTTGATGGTATCTAGGTGCACATAAAAGTACAGCTTATCGGTTGGCACGGGTAAATATAATTATTAGGTTAAACGCCTGGGCCATAAAAGGTCATGCCAACCAATATTTCGAGCTAGGCACTGAGCTACTCTGTTGCCGTGCCTGCTCTTTTCATATCGATGTGAGGAATATCGTCTTCCAAGTACATAGTCGAGGTGGCTTCAAACCCAAAACCTTCATAAAACCGTTTTAAATACTCTTGCGCGCCAATTTCAATATCACAGCCTGGCCATAACGCCTCACAATGATCAATGGCTTCACGCATAAGTGCTCTGCCCGCCCCTTTACCTCTGAAAGCTTCGCTGGTAGCTACTCGACCGATACTCACCGATGGATAACTAACCCCTTCGCCAAGTAATCGTGCACACGCTACCAATTTGTTATCTTGAAACCCCATTAAGTGATGAGTTTTTGGATGGCGGTCTTTTTCGTCAAGCTCCGGATAGGCACAGTTTTGCTCAACGACAAAAACATCGACACGCAGCTTGAGCAAGTCGAAGAGTTGATGATTAGTCAGTTCATTAAATGTAAGTGATTGCCAGGAAACCATGTTGCCTCGATGATTTTTTATTATTAACGTTTGAGTAGCGCCTTTAACAGATCCTGTTAAAGTTATAGATGTCAAAATACAAATTTTAAGATGCCAATTTTAAAATGCTAACTTTAAAATCTCTGCGACGATAACGATTGGTTTAGTGTAACGCAACCCATTTTACTCACAACTTATGCTACAGCCTGAGCACCACACGCGTAGGTCAAGATACTCTGGATTATTCAGGCTCTAGGGTTAAGATACTCGTTGTTCGCCAACCCTGCCTTGACATAGTCAATGAACATTTTAACCTTAGTAAGGTTCTTACGCCCTTCAACACTTACCACCTGTATAGGCAACTTTTTGTCTTCCACATCTTCTAACAAACTTACCAAATCACCACTTCTAAGTGCTTCTGCAACCTGATAGGACATCAACCGAACAACCCCAACGCCTGCAATGGCGGCGTTAATAGCCGCTCTGTTTTGGTTGGATTGAAAACGAGGTGTGAGCTTAATGGCAATAGGTCTGCCGTTTTTGTGATACGTCCATACCGCTGGCTCGTTAAAGCGCGTCGGATAAAGCACACTATGCCGTTTTAAATCTTCTGGCTTTTTTATGGCCGGGCTACTCGCCAAGTAGCTAGGCGCCGCACAGGTTACACGCCGCACGTATCCTACCGTAAGACCGTAAAGCGAAGAGTCTTTCGGGTTACCTATACGTATTGCTACATCCATATTGCTATCAATTAGATTCACCACATCGTCGTGAAAATGCCCGTTAACCCTAATGTCGGGATAGTCCTTAAGAAATTGGGATATTATTGGCGTTACATAACGTTCGCCGAACAAAATGGGTGCCGTGATGTTAAGCTCACCTCTGGGCACCAAGTCAATGCCAGACACAGCAGCTTCACTTTGCTCAATATCTGCCAGTATACGTGAAACATGAATAAGGTAATGTTCACCAACCTCACTCAACTTCACTTGCCGCGTTGTGCGATGAAAAAGTCGAGTATTTAACTGTGCCTCTAAATGTGCAATACACCGAGTAACCGCAGGCGCTGACATCGACATCGCGTCTGCAGCTCCTACAAAGCTTCCCGACTTAGCAGCCTCTGCAAACACTCTCATGCACAAAAGCTTGTCCATATTATTTCACTCAATGAAATTATAAATTTCAAAAATAGCTAATTATTAAATAAAAGGAAAGTTCTAGTATCGCTATCAGCTTTTACACGTTTTCGTTCAGGTTAACGTTTTTACACTACAGCCCAATGCCTACAGGAGTTATTTATGAGACCACCGCTTCCCCCCTTTTCACCTGAAACCGCAGCGCAAAAAGTGCGCCTTGCTGAAGACGCATGGAACACCAAAGATGCGGTAAAAGTTGCAGGTGCTTATACCTTTGACTGCCGTTGGCGCAACCGAGCAGAATTTATTGAAGGACGTGCTCAAATAGTGAGTTTTTTGACGAGAAAGTGGAACAAAGAGCTCAACTATAAATTAGTAAAAGAGCTATGGGCATTCAACGCAAACCGCATAGCAGTGCGCTTTGCATACGAGTACAAGGACGATTCTGGTCAATGGTATAGAGCTTACGGTAATGAAAATTGGCAGTTCAACCTTGATGGCCTAATGGAAAAACGTATTGCCAGTATCAACGAACATCCTATTTCAGAAAGTGACCGAAAGTTCACGTGGGATGGCGAACGACGCCCTGACGATTTTCCCACTCTGTCCGAGCTTGAGCTGTAAACAATGTTGATAATAACACCCAACTAACCATTTCTATTGAGAGGATGAATTTATGACAAATCCAACAAGCAATACATTGCCAAAAAGCCCTATTGTTTTGATTCAAAACCCTAAATCTGGCCACTGCCACAAGGTTTCATTGTTTATGGCACTGAATGCCATCCCTTTCACAACCGTTGAGCCTGACATGGCCAAAGGCGAGCACAAGAGTGAACGCTTCAGCTCACTTAACGTGTTTAAACAAGTCCCCGTGATAACAGACGGTGATATCACTTTGGCTGACTCCAATGCCATTCTGGTTTATTTGATCCACGCATACGCAGACAGTGACTATTGGCTCGGAAAGGACGCCAAAGAAAAAGCGCTAATTCAACGCTGGCTATCAGTCTCAGCGGGTGAACTTGCTAAAGGGCCGGCCGCCGCGCGATTAGAATACGTATTTGGAGCAACTATTCATGTGCCCACAGTACTAGCCACCAGCGAGACGTTACTTGCAAACATGGAGGCTCATCTAGAAAACACGGTAAGTGCTTTTTTGGTTGGCGAACACGTTACCGCAGCAGACATCGCCATGTATTCGTATATAGCTCATGCCCCTGAAGGAGGAATATCGTTGTCCAAGTTTCCTCTTATCAATGCTTGGATAAATGCGGTTGAGAGTCTGGATAATTTTGTCCCAATGCCAGCGTCTGACATCGCACCAGCGCGCAATACCAGTCAGCATAGTTAATTGAGGTCGTTATGTCTCTACCTAAGCTATCATCCTTGAACCCAGCGTTTCATCAAGGCGAAATTGCACTGCAAAAAAAGCTGGAAATTGACAGGGAAATCGGTGAGCGAACGAATGGTTTTATCCGTAGCTTTATGCCGGAACAACACAGGCAGTTCTTTACATCCAGTCCGTTCACTGTTTTCGCCTTGGTAGACGAAAAAGGCCACCCTGTAGCCACGCCTGTTTGGGGAGAAGGAGATTTCATAGAAAGTCCCTCTGCTACCCAATTGCGCTTTAGCCTACCAGTAGAAGTTTGGAATATGATGCAACACTCGTTAAATCTCGACGCGACTTCAGGCAGCAAAATTGGAATCGTCGGCATTGAATACGCTACAAGGCGAAGAAATCGGTTGAACGGTACGATAAGTCACGCAACTAATGAAAACCTTACGGTATTGGTAGATCAAAGTTTCGGTAACTGCCCCCAATACATTCACAAACGAACCACAGTCAAAAAACAACGTGCCGTTCAGACTGCCCCAATGAAAAACACAGTAGGTGCCGGTGATTCTACATTTTTTACTTCAACATCGAATGTGCTCACCCCAAGCGCACGCTCGCTAATATCAAGGGCTGAAACGTTTTTTATTGCCTCACGACATAAATCTTTAGGCCATGCAGCGAATGAAGGGCTAGACGTTTCTCACAGGGGGGGCAAAGCAGGCTTTGTTAAAGTGGAAGGGAATTCGTTAATCTTTCCCGATTTTAGCGGTAATAAATTCTTTAATACCTTGGGCAACATCTTACTAGACCCACGCGTCGGTCTGTGTTTTTGGGATAATGAAACAGGTGACCTTCTGTTTATTAAAGCAAAGGCGAGTATCGAATCCCTCGAGTCGAATATAACCGCATTTGAAGGTGCAGAGCGCTTTGTGTCTCTTTCGGTACTCTCGATAACACATATTTCGGGTGTGTATCCCTACTCCCATGAGATCACAGACATGTCCCCCTATGCACTAAAGACAGGCGACTGGAAATAAGCGGTTAATTGATGAACCCTATCATCTAGTTAGCGTAATCAATTGGAATACCGTAACCAGAATGGTTACGCTGTTTAGACAAAAAGTCTTGGTTAGGTTTTGTAGACAAGGGCAAATGCCCGCGTAGACACAGAGGCAGAACATGAGTGATAAGCGTAACATCAAAACGTACAACAAACCCGCTGGCGGATGGGGAGCACTAAAGAGTGTAACCCAGAGCTGGATCCAAAGCGAAAAGCCACTTAAGAATCTACGAGCCATGCTCAAGACGAACCAAGACAAAGGCTTTGACTGCCCAGGCTGTGCGTGGGGTGAATCACCAGAAAGTGGTTTAGTGAAGTTTTGTGAAAATGGTGCTAAAGCAGTGAACTGGGAGTCTACCGGTCGCTATGTAGACCCAACATTTTTCTCAAAGTATTCGGTCGGCTCACTGAAAAAGCACACCGACTACTGGCTTGAGTCACAAGGGAGACTCACCCACCCTATGCGCTACAATGCTCAAGCAGACCATTACGAACCAGTATCATGGGACGATGCCTTCGCACTTATTGCCAAACACTTGAAGGGTTTACATTCCCCTCATCAGGCGGAGTTTTATACCTCCGGACGGGCGAGTAACGAAGCCGCCTATTTATATCAGTTATTCGTGCGCGCATTTGGCACAAATAATTTTCCCGATTGTTCAAATATGTGCCACGAAGCGTCGGGGCAAGGTATGAAACCTACGATAGGCGTGGGCAAAGGCACAGTTACGTTCAATGATTTTGCAAAAGCAGACACCATTTTTGTTATCGGCCAAAATCCGGGAACTAACCACCCTCGCATGCTAGAACCTCTTCGTGAAGCAGTACGAAGAGGGGCGCAAGTGGTATGCTTGAACCCGTTAAAAGAGCGTGGCCTTGAGCGATTTCAAAACCCGCAGCATCCGGTTGAGATGCTAACCAATGGCTCTGAGCCAACCAATACCGCCTATTTCAGGCCTGCTCTTGGTGGTGACATGGCGGTTATGCGCGGCATCGCTAAATGGCTGTTAACTTGGGAACAAGAAGCCAAAGCAAACAATGCTCCTCCCGTATTCGACCACGACTTTATTAACGCACATACCAATGGAATGGACGACTATTTGAGTGCCGTTGAAGCGACGAGCTGGGAGCATATTGAAGCGCAGAGCGGTTTACCGCAAGACGAAATACGTCACGCGGCAACCATGTACAAACGTGGAGAACGGGTGATCATGTGCTGGGCAATGGGGATCACCCAACACAAGCACTCAGTAGCTACGGTTCAGGAAATAGTGAACGTACAACTACTACGAGGAAACGTGGGCAAGCCTGGTGCAGGGCTTTCTCCCGTTCGTGGCCACAGCAATGTGCAGGGGGATAGAACTGTGGGTATTAACGAAGTCCCCCCCAAAGCATTGCTTGACGCACTAGAGAACAAGTTTAACTTCGCCGTTCCACGAGAAAGAGGTCACAATACGATTCAAGCTATCCAGGCTATGGAAAGTGGTGAATCCAAAGTTTTCATCGGCCTAGGCGGTAATTTCGCCCAGGCGACGCCAGATACGCCGCGTACTCACGCTGCGCTGTCACAATGCGACTTAACCGTTCATATCGCCACCAAGTTAAATCGTTCTCACCTAACCACAGGTAAAGACGCGCTTATATTACCCTGCTTGGGACGTACTGAAATTGACATGCAGGCTAGCGGGCAACAAGGCGTGACTGTGGAAGATACGTTTTCTATGGTCCATATTTCTTATGGCCAACTTCCGCCAAGCTCGCCCGAACTTCGCTCTGAACCCGCTATTATTGCTGGTATCGCGAAGGCGACGTTAGGCAACACGCCGGTAGACTGGGACTTCTTAATAAGCGATTACGACAATATTCGTGAGCTCATTGCCGACACCATAGACGGTTTTAAAGACTTTAACACCAAACTCGCTCAACCAGGTGGTTTTCATTTAGGTAATGCAGCAGGTCAGAGACGCTGGTTAACACCATCGGGCAAAGCCGAGTTTGCTGCTAACGCCCTGCCTGATTCACTGTTAAATGCTGACCTCGTTGCGAAAGGTGAAGAGCCGGACCTCATTTTACAAACACTGCGCTCTCATGATCAGTACAACACAACTATTTATGGTATGGATGACCGCTACAGAAACGTGTTTGGCGCGCGGGACGTTCTGTTTGTCAATGAACGTGACATTAAGAAGCTGGGTTTTAACGATGGCGATAAAGTCGACATTACGTCAATGTGGAACGACGGCAAAACACGCCAAGTTAAACAGTTTATGTTGGTGGCTTACGACATCCCGCAAGGTCAAGCAGCAGCATATTACCCCGAAACCAATCCGTTAGTACCACTAGAAAGTTACGGTGATGGCACGTTCACACCAACATCGAAATTTATCGCGATCAAACTTTCGAAATCTGAATCAGATGGCCGAATAGCAGTCTCTGCGGTGTAAGCTTTTCGTTGCTTATCCGGTACTTATCAGTACAGGCCCTTTGTTTCTAACTGGCTCGCTGCGCACTACTTTTCTTGCGGTGCGTAAGCTCTCGGAGGGTCATACTTAGGTACATGGATCAGGGTGAGACCATAACGGCTTGCCCACTTTACTGATAAGGCTGTAGGAGCAGATAGCGTCACTACCAAAGGTAATTTAGCTCTTATCGCTTTTTGAACCAACTCTAAACTGCAGCGGCTTGTGAGCACAACAATACCTTCAGGTTGAAAGAGTTTTTTGGTGGTGATAGCACCAATTAATTTATCAAAAGCATTATGCCTTCCTATATCTTCTCGGCATGCCAGCACATTGCGCTTAGCATCAATGTAGAGCGCTCCATGCACCGCACCGCTCTGCTGAGCTAATGCTTGCGCATTAGATATAAGGCTTCGCAATCCTTTAAACCAGCTCACATCAGGCAAAGGCGATACATCAATAGACGTCAATTGAGGCAAAGCGTTGTCTAATGCCTCAACACCGCAGAGCCCACAGCCCGACGCCCCCGCCAATTGCCGCTTATTTTCCTTTAACTTCCAGAACGCCTGATTGGCAATTTCAACTTCCGCATTGATGTGTTCTTTGTGATGCGTCAATTCAATACCGTAAAGCTGGCGGGGATGTTCGATAATGTCGTTACTTAAACTGAAGCCCACAATGAAATCTTCAATGTCGTTTGGGGTTATCAGCATTACGGCATAATTAATACCGTTATAACTAATGCTTAAAGCGACTTCTTCGGCAAGGGCAAACTTTTGAGTATAGGGTGTAGCATCTAAAACTAATGCGTGCAGTTCAGTGTTACTTTTCATGTGGCCATTCACCTGGAGTATTCACATTCAACCACTCTACGCCATCTTCATTGGACATATTTGCGAGACGCTTTTTGTTAGCGCTTTCTTCTTTACGCGCTGTTTTTTTGAGGTCGCCTTCTTTAAGAGGAACTGCATTGAGAATTTCTAAAAATCCTACCACTCGTCTTTTACTTTGCTCAACTAGATAGTTGGCTAAGAGGGCTTTGGTGTCCTGAGTAACGGGTAAATAGAAAGGCAAAAAGCGTTTTTCCACATAACATGCCTTTTCAGCCTCTCGCCCTCGCGAAACTAATATTCTCAAAAGCTCGGGCGTCATCTGCGGCATGTCAACGGGAAGAACAAGCAGTTCACAAGGATTGCCATTGTGATTATCAGATTGAGATAGTGCGTCTAAAACAGCATGTACTCCGCTAAGCGGACCTGCATCTTCAATTTTGTCATTCAAAAAGCCTGGCGCGTTGCGGCTAATTAACACTTTATCGCAACTCGCAGACTGTAAAAGTAACGAAGCATTATCGATGAGAGTACGGCCCTGATAACGCATAAGTGCTTTATCTTGCCCCATTCTACGCGATTGACCACCCGCAAGCACTAAACCGATGAGTGTCGTATTCACTTTACTCACTGCATATGCCCCCTTTATCGAAAATCTCCTCATATCCTTTTAAAAACTCAAAGCATTGCTTTGCAATGGGAGAGCTGGGTTCGCCTTTTCGCATGATGAGCCCTAAAGGCGAAATGGTTTTACCATCGTCAACAGTAACATAGGCGAGTCCTAAATCATCATTGGCCTTTGCGACGTTGGTTGGAAGGATCGTACAACACATCCCCTTTTTCACTGCTTGCAGTAAACAATGAACCGAGTCTGATTCAATAACAGGCTCATTGTTCACGCCCACATTTGCCATGTTCAACGTGATTGACTGCCTAAAGTGCATTGAAGGTGTTAATAACCCAAGTGGCAGTGATGAAAGAGACTGCCAGCTTAGGGTATCTTGCTCAAAGCAGTAATGATTAGGGTGATACAGCAACACCATTGGTGTAGCTTTAAACGGCAAAATATGGAAGTGTTGCGCGCTCATGCCTTCAAGGTAACAAAGACCCAGGTCAAGCTCGTTACGGTGTAGCGCGTTAACGATATACTCACTGCTATGTGTTTGTAAGGAAAACTGTAGTGCACTGTGCTGTTTTGAGAGGGTGTCAATAATGTCGATAGGATCGACACTCGCTAGAGGAACGGCACCGATCCGAAGTCGGCCAACTAAGGCACCTTTGCACGATGCAGCTTCCGCTTGTAATCCGTCACACGCCGCTAAGATATTCCTTGCCCATGCCAAAATTCTTTCACCTTCCGGCGTAAAGCCTTGGAATCTGTGGTTGCGAGCCACCAACTGAATGCCAAGCTCATCTTCTAAATTATGAAGGCGTGAAGAAAGCGTGGGTTGTGTAACATTGCACGACTTAGCCGCTTTACCGAAGTGCTGCGTCTCATCTAACGCGACCAGAAACCGGAGCTGACGAATATCCAAAGACCAATACCTTAATCATGATAGATAGCTTCTATCATGATTCTACCAATGGAACGCTTGACTTGTAAGTACATTAAACGCATGTTTTTAGAATAAGCCAAAAACCCCAAAGATATGTGCACATACTGATTGATAGAAACTATCACTCAAGATTATTCGCCCAGCATAGATTTAGTATTTTGTTCTGCGCAAGCGCTTCAACGCTGCTAGACCGACATCGCCTGAAAAATTTGTAGACGACGTGTACTAGCGCCTGTTGACCTTTGATGATGCCTTCTTACAACAAGTCCCATTGAAAATAGAAATAGCCATACCGTTGCGGCTTCACTTACTGCATGAGTAACCGAAGTCAAATAGCCAATATCAGCAAACGACGCTACAGTGGTATCACTTAACGAAATTGGATATGGCCCCAAATACCCTGTCATTAGGTCTGATGAACCACCAGGCCAAGGTTCGTCCCAGTGACTGTTGGCAGTGCCAGCTCCTCCCCCCAGTTCTACAGGAATAAATGTGGCGTTTTCAACAAACTCGCGGCGATAAATTTCCAAAGCGTACTCTCCGGTGTAACGCCCTGAACCGCTGACGTAGTTAGATTGGCTGCCCGCAATAAAAAAGTCGGTCGTCCACAATGTTCCAAATCCAATAACATGGGCCATCTCGTGTACGATGACATCAAAAAGCGTACCGCGACTTTCTAAGCTAGCAAGGTCTGCCGTATCAAAACGCATGCGGCCTTTATTTGCATAAACAAAGGGGAGAATTATTGAAACTTTTTACGTCTACTATTCCGCTTACCACGCTCTGTGATACAGAGCGCGGCTGCGAGAATGAATTAGAGGGCCTACCAGGTTAAATCATCTGGAATTTCATAATCGGCGTACCAATCATCTTCTTCTTCATCTTTACCATCGGCTCCGCTCTTATCTAAATCAGCACGGTAAATAACTGAAGCCTCGTCGCGCTGCGCAATTTTGTCAGCAACGGGGGCTGGTACTAGTTCATAAGCGTCATCTAGCAATACAACAGCCAAACGACCTTTTGTCACTTGCTTGTGCATCTCTTCACTCACATACAGACGCTTTACTACGTTGTCGTGTGTAAAGTTAAGTAAGGTTTCACCATTGCGCGGTTGTTTGTTTACAGTAATAAGCTGCCTTACCTGCGCAATAATTGAGCGCTTCTCTCGCTCCTGCTGCTGAAGCTGGTTTAGCTCACGTGAGCGCGCTTTTTTCTCTTCAGCTGCTTGTTGAGCGGCAATAGTCGCTTCATCAACGACAGGTTGTTTTTGCTTATTCTTTTGCTTTTGTTTTTTGCGTTTATCTGCACGCGCTTGCTTTGCAGACGCTTTATCGGCCAAACCGGCTTTCAGTAGTTGGTCTTGTAAGGAGGCCATAATTACTCTCTGTTACTCTGTTTCTATTGATACGCTTTGCAGACGTTTACCGTCTTTTAACTACGTAACAAGCCCGAGCAATGTCGGGCTTGTGATTTTCAATTAAAGGTCTATGTTACCTTTACCGATTTAAGGGCGTTACTTCTTTTTGGCTTTGGTCGCTGGCTTTTTAGCGGCTTGCTCCTGCCATTTGCCATTGTCGTACCACGCAGACCATCCTGTTGCTTTACCATTGTCATTTTCAGACATCACGTATTGCTGTTTGGTCTTCCTGCTGTATCGAACTATTGCAGGGTTACCATCAGGGTCCGTTTGTGGCGCATCAGCAAGATAGTAGAATTTAGGCGAAATTCTATCTCTAAAGCGAGCAAGTTCTTCCACTTTCGGTGCACGAGTTTCACGCGACTTTGGAAAGTTATGCGCCGCTAAGAAAATTCCCGAAGCCCCATCACGTAGCATAAAGTGCGCGTCAGACTTTTCACACGGAAGCTCAGGTAAATCTACCGGATCTTCTTTTGGCGGCGCAGCTTCACCGTTTCTAAGTAGCTTACGAGTATTCTTACACTCTTCGTTGGTGCAGCCGAAGTATTTACCAAATCGACCGTTTTTAAGCTCCATATCGCTGCCACACTTGTCACACTCAATAATGGGGCCGTCATAGCCTTTTATCTTGAATGTGCCTGTTTCAACTAAGGTGCCATCACATGTTGGCGTGTTACCACACACATGAAGTTTACGGGTTTCGTCAACCAAGTAACTGTCCATCGCCGTGCCGCACTTAGGACAACGCTTTTTAGAACGAAGCGCTTCTGTTTCGAGCTCTTCTTCATCGTCCACTTTCACGACTTCGTCACCAGGCGTTAAATTCATGGTGTTTGTGCAGCGCTCTTTCGGCGGTAAATTGTAGCCTGAACAGCCCAAGAATACCCCAGTTGACGCGGTTCTCACGTTCATTTCACGGCCGCATTTATCGCACTCAACACCTGCAGGCACTGCCTGATTCAAGCGCATACCGCCCTCTTCAGGGTCTTTCTCAGCGTTTAACAGTTTTCCGTAGAAGCCGCTGTAAAAGTCGTTGAGCACGTCCTTCCAATCCTTCTTGCCTTCAGCAATATCATCAAGATGCTGCTCCATGTTGGCAGTAAAGTCATAGCTCATTAAATCGTCAAAGTTTTCCATCAGACGATCGTTTACTATTTCGCCCATTTTCTCGGCATAAAAACGCTTGTTCTCTAAGCGCACATAGCCGCGATCTTGAATCGTCGAAATAATACTGGCGTAGGTCGATGGACGACCAATACCGCGTTTTTCAAGCTCTTTTACCAACGAAGCTTCATTAAATCGCGCTACAGGCTTGGTGAAGTGCTGTTTAGGATCAAGCGCTTTTAAGTCAAGCACATCGCCTTTTTGTACATCAGGCAACATGAGCTCTTCTTCGCCTTTTTTGCGAAGCTGAGGCTGAACGCGAGTCCAACCATCGAACTTAAGTACGCGGCCTTTCGCCGTCAGCTCGTAATCACCCGCCGCCACTTTGATAGTGGTTGCATCGTACTTAGCAGGGGTCATTTGACAGGCCACAAACTGGCGCCAAATAAGCTCATAAAGACGCTGTGCATCGCGTTCCATATCGCCTAAACTTGCAGCACTTATGCTCACGTTTGAAGGACGGATCGCTTCGTGCGCCTCTTGCGCACCTTCTTTACTGCCGTAGCGATTTGGCGAATCAGGCAGGTACTTGTCACCAAAATTATCTGAAATATACGCACGAGCACTGTCCAACGCCTCTTGGCTTAAATTGGTTGAATCCGTACGCATATAGGTGATGTAGCCCGCTTCATAAAGGCGCTGTGCCATCATCATGGTTTTCTTAACACCAAAGCCCAATCGAGTACTTGCCGCTTGTTGTAGCGTTGAGGTAATAAATGGTGCAGAAGGACGACTTTGCGTAGGCTTTGACTCGCGGCTTTCTACCGTGTAGTTAGCCCCTTCTAAGTCAGCAAGCGCTTTATCAGTTTCGGCCTTGTTTTTAGGCTTGAACGCATTGCCCTGGTGCTTTGCTACCAGCATGCGCAGTGCCGCCTTTTGCTGGCTAGTTAAATCTGCGTGTACGTCCCAAAACTCTTCAGGTACAAACGCTTTAATTTCTCGCTCACGCTCTACAACAAGCCTAACCGCTACCGATTGAACTCGCCCTGCTGAGAGGCCTCGCGCAATTTTTTTCCACAGAAGTGGCGATACCATGAAGCCTACAACACGGTCTAGGAATCGACGAGCCTGCTGCGCGTTGACGCGAGAGATATTTAGTTCGCCCGGATCTGAGAACGCATCTTGAATCGCGTTTTTAGTAATTTCGTTAAACACCACTCGCTGGTAAGTTTTGTCTTTTTTACCTAGCAGCTCTTGTAAATGCCATGCAATCGCTTCCCCTTCGCGGTCCAAATCGGTCGCGAGATAGATAGTGTCAGCATCTTTAGCAAGCTTTTTAAGTTCGTTAACGACTTTCTCTTTACCCTGCAGCACTTGATAGTGGGCTTTCCAGTCTTTCTCTGGATCCACCCCCATTCTGTCTACAAGCTTCAAATATTCGTGACGGCGAAGATATTCTTGACGCTCTTCTTCGCTTAAAGTTTTGAGTTCTTTAGCCGGTTTTTTAGGCTCTACTTTGCCTAAAGCCTTCGTCGGAAGATCTCGCACGTGGCCAACCGAACTTTTTACGATAAAATTTTTACCGAGATATTTATTTATCGTTTTCGCTTTGGCTGGTGACTCGACTATGACCAGTGATTTTGCCATATAATTGAACTAAACCTATTGATTTTTAATGACTATTTACGTCAAATTCTGAAAATTGGAGCAACCTTGCACTATATATAGGGTACTCGCTCTTTTTTAACATATATCTACAAAGTGAATGGAAAACAAGATCTTCTTCATACTTATTCTTTCCTTTGCTTTAAACACGCGCAAAAACTGCACAATAAATGAACAGCGCGATTGGCTTTGGCCTTAAAAGCCGTATAATGCCAGCCATTCCAACCTAGCCTGACAACATGTTCAGGTGTGAAGAAGTGCATCGTTTGTCCCTGTAAAAGAACGAAAGCGTTGCCGCTGCTATTAAAATAATCGCAGTGCGTATGGAAAAGTAACATATAGGGTCAAGCGCCAAAACTCCAAGAATGAGGGAAAGTATGAAGCAGTTTGAAGTTAACTTTGATGGTCTTGTAGGACCTACCCATAACTATGCCGGTTTGTCGTTTGGCAATGTCGCTTCCCTGAACAACGCAAACGCAAAGAGCAGTCCAAAACAAGCTGCAAAGCAAGGCTTAGCCAAAGCAAAGGCGTTGGCCGATATGGGAATGGTTCAAGGTGTGTTGGCCCCACAAGAGCGTCCTGACATCGCCGCACTGCGCCGATTAGGCTTCACAGGCTCTGATGCTCGCGTGCTAGAAAGCGCTGCAAAGCAATCTCGCGAGATTTTCCTTGCTTGTTGTTCTGCTAGTAGCATGTGGACTGCAAATGCCGCCACTGTGTCTCCTAGTGCCGATACTGCCGATGGTCGCGTTCACTTTACCCCTGCAAACTTAACCAACAAGTTCCATCGTTCACTAGAGCCTCAGGTTACAGGCAATATCCTGCGTGGTACATTTGCCAATGAAAAGCACTTTGCTCATCACCAGCACCTGCCAGATAACGAGCATTTTGGTGACGAAGGTGCAGCTAACCACACGCGACTTTGCAGCAACTATGGTCAGGCAGGCGTAGAGTTGTTTGTTTATGGTCGTCATGCATTTGATACCAGCAAACCAGCACCGAAAAAATATCCGGCTCGCCAAACGCTAGAAGCATGCCAAGCAGTAGCTCGCTTACACGGTCTAGACGACGATGGCGTAGTTTACATGCAGCAAAACCCAGACGTTATCGACCAGGGCGTATTCCACAACGATGTGATCGCTGTTGGTAACCAAAATGTGTTGTTTTTCCACGAGCAAGCGTTTTATCAAAAAGACGCTGGATTTAAAGAGCTTCAAGCTAAATTTGGTAGCGAACCGCTTCACTTTATCGAAGTGCCGACCGCTGAAGTCTCTGTACAAGACGCAGTAAAAACCTACTTGTTCAATACGCAAATTATAACGCTTCCAAGTGGTGATATGACCATCATCGCGCCAACTGAGTGTGAGGAAAATGAAGCCGTTAAGCGCTATTTAGACAAGCTGGTAACTCTGGGTACGCCCATTAAGTCGGTTAATTATTTTGATGTAAAACAAAGCATGCGTAATGGCGGTGGTCCGGCATGTTTGCGTTTGCGCGTTGCGATGAATGACCAAGAACTTGCCGCAGTTAATCAAAATACGTTAATCAACGATACACAGTTCGCTCGCCTAAACGCTTGGGTCGACAAGCACTATCGCGATGAATTAGGTGAAGATGACTTGCGCGATCCGCAGCTTCTCATTGAATCTCGTACTGCGCTTGATGAGCTTACACAAATCCTTAAAATTGGCTCGGTTTATCCATTCCAACAGGCGTAAGAATTTGTACAGACATTTCTTTTACTAAAAGAAAATAGCAACAAAATTATTGGTGGCGTTAATGCGCTAAATGTATCAATAAACTTCCAAAAAAAAGCCTGAATCTGATATCAATATCAAATTCAGGCTTTATTAACTATTCAACTAACTTTTCATTATTTCTCGCGATTTATCGCAAGTTGAAAGGTCTGATTATTTTAATTAAAACGGAGGCCAGTTTCGCAGATGCTTATCCCATCGTCGAAGTCATCATCTCCCTCACCAAATGGATTCGCTGGAGGGCTGATACCTTCATCGGTAATATCGTCTGCAAGTATTTCAAGTCGATACTTCATAGATGCTTGCGCTTCACTTCCGGTTGATTGCCCAAACACCGTTACTTCTGCGAAATACCATACCGCGTAACTTTCAGGGTAACGATATTCTAGTTCTGCATATCAATTTTCATCCGTAATACCGTTGTTGGTTAATGTTACGGTACCGACTATTCCAGGTGTCAGTTGTTTGTCATCATTGAGATCTTCTCCAGCATCTAATATACCGTTGAAATTCTGGTCTTCATTATTACATTCCGTAACATTAACAGGCTGCCAGATTGAATCTATCGTATTATATTGCCACTCCCCTCTGAGATAAACACCAAGTCCGCTAGCATCGCCGTACTTCACAGGGGTAACTGATGCAGTCAAATTTACCCCGCTGACTGGGCGCCCCACTGAATCAGAGACAAATATCGCGAAACGCTTAAGATAAGAAGTAGTATTGGGTGTCTCAATAGCGTTACCCGTACCAATGACGATATCGAATGCCCTTGCACCCACTGTCAGCATTATCTCGTCATAGATTGATTCATCGTCAGCAACCGTGGCTGTTATTACTACATCGTCTTCAGAAGTGACTGAACCGGAAGTAAAAACCGTAGTTGCTATACCCTTGCTATCGGTTGTCGCTTGGGAAGGTGATACAAAGCCAGTCGATACGTCAGATACGGAGAAGTTAACCACACTGTTTTTCACTAAGTTTCCATCAACGTCGCGAACAACTGCACTGATGGTACTGGTTTGACCGTCAGGGCCAATGATGTCAGGTGATGCATCGGCAATCAGTGTGTGAGGTGTGGTAGCAATAAACTCAATCTGAGTGAGTGCTGAAACCAACACATTACCACTTCCGTCACTCGCTGATGCAGTGATTGAAGAGATACCCGCGTTATTTGCACTGATATCAATACTCGCTTGCCCTTCTGCATCGGTCACTACAGTTGCGTTGCCCGCAATAACACCACGTGACGCGCTAAAGGTAACATTCTGACCTACCACAGGCGTGTTGTCTTGACGCCACTGGACCGTAATAGTTTGGGTCTGCCCTAGCGGCACTTCCTCTGTAGGCAAGTTGACAAAGTTAAATTCGTCTTGCTGAACTTGCACCGTAAAGCTTGTCTCAGCGTTAAGTGCTGCCGCAGTGATAGTATCTTCGCCAGACGTTGATGCAGTGTAAGACACTGTCGCTTGTCCGTTTGCGCCCGTATTAACAGTCGTGCTGCTAAGCGTTCCGTTAACCGCACTTAGCACTACGTCTTGGTTGAGAATTGATGTTCCGTCAGAGTCCTGAACACGAATTGTATAATCTACGCTGTCGTTCAAAATAACTGACGACGCACCGTTGATGGTGACTTCTGTACCAGCAATGGTAATTTCAACCGTTTGCGTAAGGCTGCCTGCACCTGCTGTAATGGTGACGGTGCGGTTTGACGCATCGTTTTGAGACGTTAATATTGCGCGCGCTGTACCATCTGCGGCGGTTTCTGGTTGAGTTAATTGAAGTTCAACCCCATCGCCTGATGCGGCAGAGAAGCTTACTTCTACCCCTTCCATCAGCACACTTTGTTCATTTTTAACCAATGCTATCAACTCAACTTCATCACTACCGCTTGAGGCGAGTTGAATACTGTTAGCATAAAGCTCCAGTGACGCGGGCTCTTCACTTACCGTTGTACTGCCCGTAGAGCTGAATGTAGTTGAATCCGCTTCACCCGTTGGCAAAGTAGCCGTTACTTCACCATCCCCTGATGCGCTTCCCACCGACATACCGATCGACGCTACGCCTTCTGCATTAGTCAGTGCAGTGGCAGTATCGTTAGAAAACGTCGCTAAATCATCATTGCTCAATGAGAAAGTTAGGAGCAAATCGGCCTGAGGCTCACCCTCAGAATTAGTCACGGTTGCCAGCGCAACCAATGCGTTGCTAGAAGATAAGCTGTTGTCGCTTGCTCCACTTTCATTTTCCAGTGTTAAAGCGATTGAATAGGTTGGTGATGTGGTACCGCCGTCTCCGCTTCCGTTATCCGTGTTATCTCGAGAGACTGATGAACCGCCCCCACCACATGCTGTTAGCATAAATAATGCGCTAATTAGGCTTAGCGTTTTCGCTAATGTCGACATAATTCGTTCCTGAACCTCTTTTATTGACAATTGCGTCGTTTTTTATGTTTAAAAATCAACTGAATCTGGCACACTACGAAAGATTAAAAATATAAAAATGCACAGGGAACATTAATGTCTTCATCTGCACATAAATATAGTTTAACCGCCCGCATCTTTATCGGCATGGCTGCCGGTATCTTGACTGGTGTCTTTCTCCAATTATTGTTTGATGATAGCGGAGATTTTACTTTTTCGATATTCGGTTTAGAGTTCTCAACGTATAACATTCTTGTAGAAGGTATATTTTCCACTCTCGGCCAAATATTTATTGCCAGCTTAAAAATGCTTGTGGTTCCTCTTGTGTTTGTTTCCTTAATTTGCGGAACCAGCACACTGTCTGACCCTAGTAAATTGGGAAGACTTGGCGCAAAGTCAGTCGGACTCTATGTTGTCACAACCGCCATTGCCATAACACTAGCCATGAGTATAGCTTTAGTGGTGTCTCCGGGTGATGGGCTAAATCTAACAACAGAAACTACCTTCCAAGCGAAAGAGGCCCCTAGCCTGTCTGACGTTATCGTTAACATGTTCCCAAGCAACCCAATTAACTCAATGGCACAGGGCAACATGCTACAGATCATTGTGTTTGCCGTACTGTTTGGTATAGCCATGGCGATGACAGGTGATGCGGGCAAGCGTCTTACCGCTATCTTTGAAGATATTAATACGGTAATCATGCGTCTTGTTACCATCATCATGAACTTAGCGCCATACGGCGTGTACGTGTTGATGGCGAAACTCTTCTCCACTATTGGTGGCGAAACAATTCTGAGCCTGGCGAAATATTTCTTCTTAGTATTTGGCGTGTTAATCCTTCACGGCCTGGTAACCTACTCAGTGCTGCTAAAAGCTTTATCGGGATTAAACCCTGTTATCTTGATGAAGAAAATGCGTGACGCTGCGCTATTCGCATTTAGTACCTCAAGCAGTAGCGCTACCTTGCCCGTCACTATGGAAACGGCGAAAAACAAGCTTGGCGTAGGTAATTCGGTATCGTCGTTTACCCTGCCGCTAGGCGCAACAATTAACATGGACGGCACGGCCATAATGCAAGGTGTTGCCACGGTCTTTATTGCCCAGGTTTACGCTGTCGATTTAAGCCTTGGCGACTATATGATGGTAGTACTTACCGCCACCCTTGCTTCTATCGGAACCGCCGGTGTGCCAGGTGTGGGCCTTATCATGCTAGCTATGGTATTGCAGCAAGTGAACCTACCGGTTGAAGGCATCGCACTTATAATCGGTGTGGACAGACTGCTGGATATGACACGCACTGCGGTAAACATTACAGGCGACTGTATGGTGTCGTGCATTGTAGCTAAAAGCGAAGGAGCATTGGACGAAAGCGTTTATAACGATCCTAAAGCCGGTTTG